>OGEZ01000183.1_pt1 | contig 69443 bp, 53 predicted proteins | sample 1570831 | NCBI WGS metagenome assembly OGEZ01 (sample SAMEA2582059, study PRJEB24529) | metagenome | biome: Human gut stool | place: China | collected 2011 | reverse complement strand
ACTGCACTGTTAGTGCACCAACTGTTGCACAGTGAGTGCACTGACTACTGCACTGTGAGTGCAATAATTGGTGCACTCGCTGGGGATAACTGGGGAGTTTTAGAAGGATAGTAGGCATTCATTTCTTTCTTTTCAGATCTCTTTCTCCCTTCAGAAAGCAGGTTGTCAAAAGGATAACTGATGCCTTGTCGTTCCTTTAGTTAACGGCTACTCTTATCCGATAAATTGTGGCTTGGAAAATGAAGGACTCATAGTTGTTTGTTTAGGGGATTGAGATAAGAGCTGACTGCGTAATAAAAGAACGGGAGAAAATAGAGCTTTTAACTATATTTTCTCCCGTTCTTTTGATGAATTCTTGTGATGTCGTTATTTCTTCTGGCTCTTCTTTTTCAGTCCTTTGTAAGCAATGAAGGCTATTGCCAGAATAGCCAATGCCAGAATGCAATATCCTATTTCATGGCTGTATTTGGTTGCCATGACATAAACATCGTTGGTGGTTTTCAGATCTGTGAAGCGGTATATCAGGTATCCTAATGTCGCCAATATTGCGTTCCAGATTCCGGCTCCCAAGGTAGTGTAGAGCAGGAATGGTCCCATTTTCATTCCGGCCAGTCCGGCGGGGATACTGATAAGCTGGCGTACAGCCGGTATCAATCGTCCGAAGAAAGTAGAGGCTGCACCGTGCTTACGGAAATATTCTTCGGCATGGCGTACCTTTTCTTCATCGATCAGACACATGTGTCCAAAACGGCTGTTGGCAAATTTATAGACGATAGGACGTCCAAGCCATTTTGCCAGGTAGTAATTGACCAATGCTCCCAAGTCGGCTCCTATGGTTGCAAAGACTACGACCAGGATTATGTTCATACTATCGTCTGCCATGGCTTTCCATGCAGCCGGTGGCACTACTGCTTCAGAAGGGAAAGGTATAAACGAACTTTCGATAGCCATAAAAATAGTGACTACCCAATAATTCAGGTTTTCCAATACCCATTTGAGAAGTTCTGCTACTGATTCCATTTTTTTCTTCTACTTGGTTTTAACGATTTATTTCAGTGATTCAAAAATATCTTTCATGATTTTAGCCATTTCTTCCCGTTCTTCTCCGTTCATCATCTGCTGCAATTCTTTTAACTCATCTTGGCTGATGGGTTTCTTACAAAGCTGGTTGTACTTCATAAAATTCTCTTTATCATGCAATATCAGATAAATGGAGGTTAGTCTTTCGTTGATACCTTCGTAATCGGGAGCATCTTTTTTGACGTGTTCGAAGGCTACTCGTGCATATTCTATCTGATTGATTTCCATGCAGATGAGTCCTATTTCATTCCAAGTCTCCGGATAGGGGGCGATTTTCAGAGCCCTGGCCCATTGCTTGATTCCCTGTTCGGGATTTCCATCTTCCATATAAATTCGGCCAGATATCAGATAGTTCTCCACATCATTCGGATCGGTTCCTATGGCTTTGCGGCTATATTGGTAAGCTTTCTCTTTTTCTCCCATTTTGAAGAGGCAGAGGGCAGCATTGGAATACAGCATGGCTAGTGGAATTGTCTTTTCCTCGTAACTGTCTATGGCAGCTTTAAGATAGTGATAGGCTTGCTCCCATTCATTTTGGCTGATATGTCCCATGGCAATGAAGGTATAGACAAAGTCATGAGTCAGCACTTGCAGTTCTTCGGCTTTCCGGTAGCTTTCCAAGGCTTTCTTGTCGTTTCCAAGCTGGTAAAACGAATGTCCTTTGACTACGTATGCTTCGGCAAATTCATCGTCGGATATGATGGCATAGTCGCAGGCATCGATGGCCTTGTCGTACTGTTGCTGCTCGAAATAACATCGTGCCAAGCCAAACCAATAAGGGGCAGAATAGGGATTCTTGTCTATCAGTTTATTGTAGTATACGGCTGCTTCGTCGAACTTGCGCTCTCCATACAGGCAGTCGGCCACTACAGCCAAATAGGCTTCATCTTCATCATAAAGCCCCTTTCCTATCTCTAACCATTGTGAGGCCTTCTGCGAATACCCCATGTCATTGTAGAGGTAAGCTACCTCAATAATGTTGGCCAGTTCCTCTTTGTCTTTAATGGTGTTGATCAGTTTTTCAGCTTCTTCCAGTTTACCTTCGCCCATCAGTATGTTGGCCTTCAGTATTTTTACCTCGGAAGAAAAATCGTCGGTGATTCTTTCGACTATTTCTTTGGCCTTTCCACGACGTTGAGTATCCAGGAACAGGTAAGCCCGCTCCACCAACAACGCAGTGTTGTTGGGGTGCAGGCTCAGTCCATATTCAGTGGTTTCCAGAGCTGTCTGAAATTTATTCCGCATGGCATACCAGTCCGCCAAGTCCGCCAGGTCGTCCGCATCCATATAGATTGGCATTCTTTCCCTTTGGGCTTTTTCGTATTGTTCTGCCAGTTCGTACAATTCTTTGTCTCTTCCAGACAGTAGGTTTTTTCTGTTCATCAATAGTAATAACTCCTTTTTGATTTATTTGTTGATTTTTCCCCAAGTATCTTTCAATCCTACAGTTCGGTTGAAGACCATCTTCTCGGGAGTAGAGTCCTTGTCTACATTGAAGTAGCCGATACGTTGGAACTGCAGATAGGTAAGAGGCTTCATGCCGGCTGCAAACTTTTCGATGTAGCAGCAGGGCAATACCTGAAGCGAGTCGGGATTGATAATTTCCTTCATGGCGGTCAGTGCATCGCAGTTTTTAGCTTCGCGAATGGCAGCCAGTTCATCGCGTGGGTTCTCCACTTTCCACAGGCGGTCGTACAGACGAACCTCTGCTTCCAGACAGTGTGCACAGCTTACCCAGTGGAGTGTACCTTTTACTTTTCGGTTGGCACCCGGCATACCGCTTTTCGAGTCAGGATCGTATTCGCAATATACCTCTACCACTTCGCCGGCTTCGTTTTTCTTGCATCCGGTACATTTTACGATATAGGCATTTTTCAGACGTACTTCCTGTCCGGGAGTCATGCGGAAATACTTTTTCGGAGCATCTTCCATGAAGTCTTCGCGTTCCATCCACAATTCGCGGCTGAATTCGATCATGTGACTGCCTTCTTCGGGATGTTCCGGATTGTTGATGGCTTCCAGTTCTTCTACCTGTTCTTCCGGATAGTTGGTGATAACCAGTTTTACCGGATTCAGTACAGCCGAAATGCGGGTTGCACGGTCGTTGAGGTCTTCGCGTACGGCACTTTCCAGCAATGCAAACTCGTTGAGTGCATCGTAGGTCGTGTAGCCAATCTTGTCAATGAACTTATGGATTGATTCCGGTGAGTAGCCACGACGGCGGAAACCGCAAATGGTCGGCATACGGGGATCGTCCCAACCGTTGACAAGTCCTTCTTTTACCAAGGTCAGCAAGTTACGCTTGCTCATGAGTGTATAACTCAGGTTCAGTTTGTTGAATTCGTACTGACGGGGACGGTTGTCTTCCAGATCTTTTCCTTCCTTCAGCCAGTCCACGAACAAGTCGTACAGCGGACGGTGTACCACAAACTCCAGTGTACAGAGCGAGTGGGTCACGCCTTCGAAGAAGTCGCTTTGACCGTGGGCGAAGTCGTACATCGGATATGCTTTCCATTTTGTTCCCGTACGGTGGTGCGGATGTTTTACGACGCGGTAAATGATCGGGTCGCGGAAGTGCATATTGGGGTTAGCCATATCTATCTTGGCACGCAGCACCATGGCTCCTTCTTCTATTTCTCCATTGTTCATTTTCTGGAACAGTTCCAGATTTTCTTCAATGGGACGGTTGCGGTACGGACTTTCCACACCCGGTTGTGTAGGTGTACCTTTCTGGGCAGCAATCTCTTCGCTGGATTGTTCGTCGATGTATGCTTTTCCTTCTTTAATCAGCCGTATGGCAAAATCCCAAAGTTGCTGGAAGTAGTCGGAAGCATAATATTCGTTTCCCCACTGATATCCCAGCCACTTGATATCTTCCTTGATGGCTTCTACATATTCTACATCTTCTTTAGTCGGGTTGGTGTCGTCAAAGCGCAGGTTGCACACACCACCATGAGCAGCTGCAATGCCAAAATCGAGGCAAATTGCTTTAGCGTGTCCGATGTGAAGATAGCCGTTAGGCTCTGGCGGAAAACGTGTCTGTACTCTTCCTCCGTTTTTACCTTCTTTCAAGTCGTTCTCTACTATCTGCTCAATGAAGTTCAAGCTTTTCTTTTCGCTTGTTTCTTCGCTTTTCATTTCTGCCATAATTGTATCTTTTCGTAGTTTTCACTATTTTCAACTTTGCAAAAATACGACTAATTTTTTGGTATATTGCTATTTTGCAGGAATTATATCCGTGCTTTTTTATGATTTCCTGAAGGGGGGAGCAGCATCAGTAGTCTATGAAGTGCCTGATGGTGTCGGGCTATTGTCATTTCCGGTTGTAAACGGTGGAAAAGTATCCAAGGGGATGTAACAGAAATGTAACACTTTTGTAACAGATCTTTCAAAATGCAGTCATATCCTCTTAACATCCGCTCTGTTTCTTTGCATATCCAATGTAATAGGCTTAACTTTCGCAAGTTTTGGTTTCACCGAAACTTACAAGAGTTAAAGGGGGAGAAGAAGTGGCCGTTCTCCGGTGGAGTTTGGAAGTTAAAGGTCGGTAGAACAGGTTACGACTGATTTCCGCACTATCGGCTTTGAATATTATAAATTCTTAGCTTCCAATGGAATATTGAAACAGAAACTTAAATAAATCATCAATTATAAAAACAAAAAAGTTATGGTAAAATTTATCGAATCGGAACTCGTCTTGCTGAAAAAGGAGATAGAGGAGATGTGGAATCTGGTGTACAACCAGCTTGACAGGGCAGGAGAAGCAGTACTTACTCTTGACCGCGAACTGGCACAGCAAGTGTTGGTCCGTGAACGTCGTGTCAATGCTTTGGAATTGAAAATAGACAGCGATGTCGAAGATATCATTGCTTTGTACAATCCGGTAGCAATTGATTTGCGTTTTGTGTTGGCCATGCTTAAAATCAATACCAATCTGGAGCGGTTGGGCGATTTTGCAGAAGGTGTAGCGCGTTTTGCCATTAATTGTAAGGAGCCAGCGTTGGATGCCGAACTGATCAAGAAACTTCGTTTGGAGGAAATGATCAAACAAGTACTTTCGATGCTGGAACTGGCCAAAAAAGCTCTTCAGGAAGAAAGTCAGGAGTTGGCTACCTCTGTTTTTGCTAAAGACAACCTGCTGGATGAAATCAATGCCGAGGTGACGGCAATTCTGGCCGATTATATAGTGAAGCATCCCGAAAGTGCATTGACTTGTTTGAACCTCATCAGTGTGTTCCGCAAATTGGAACGTTCGGGCGACCATATTACAAATATAGCCGAGGAAATCGTTTTCTTTATCGATGCGAAGGTATTAAAACATAGCGGACGCACGGATGAAAACTATCCCCGTTAATATAGGAAAGGAAACAGTTTTTTAGGATAATTTTAGTGTTTCAAGAAAAAAAATCTTATATTTGTTCCTTGAAAAAGGTGCGGATGTAGAAAATTGCTTTCAAATGATAACAAATCCAAAAGTTTTTTCAAAAAGATGTTATAAGACATGTTTTTTAATTTGGCTGGTATCTCGAAAAGCCGCTATATTTGCATCGTTATCCTGAAAACAATCTTTTTACCTTAAAAAAAAACTAATACCTATTGAAAACTGAAAAAGGTGGCTTTGTGAAAAGCTGCCTTTTTTGTTGCCCCTTCTTTTAGTCAGAAAAGAAAAAATGTCTATCTTCGCAAAGTATAAATCTTAATAATAATAGGTGAGTTTATCAGTTTGTAAGTTTGTGGGTTTTCGAGCTGAAACAAAATAACTTATAGACTCATAAACCTAACCACCAAAGAATTAAATACTTAGTATATGTTTTCCGGAATCGTAGAAGAATGCGCCAAGTTGGTGGCGATGGTAAAAGAGCAGGAGAATGTGCATTTCACTTTCACATGCTCTTTTGTAAATGAGTTGAAGATTGACCAGAGTGTGTCTCACAACGGTGTATGCCTTACGGTAGTCAGCATGACCGATGATACCTATACGGTAACAGCCATGAAGGAAACGCTGGACCGCTCCAACCTCGGTTTGTTGCAGGTAGGCGATGAAGTGAATGTAGAACGCAGCATGATGATGAACGGACGTTTGGACGGACATATCGTTCAGGGCCATGTCGATCAGACTGCTACCTGCATTGATGTTAAGGATGCTGAAGGCAGTTACTATTTTACCTTCCGTTATGCCTTTGATAAGGAGATGGCGAAGCGGGGCTATATCACTGTCGACAAAGGCTCGGTGACAGTAAACGGTGTCAGTCTGACGGTGTGCAACCCTACCGACGATACCTTCCAGGTTGCTATCATTCCTTATACATTCGAACATACCAACTTCCATGCCATCCGGGTAGGAAGCGTAGTCAATTTGGAGTTCGATATTATAGGAAAGTATATCAGCCGGATGATACAGTATTGAGGCTTTACCCAGAAGGGGATTTCAAGATGAAAGCAGGTTGAGATTTACTATCAACCCGAACTTGATAGGTGAAACCTAAATTTTAATGATAGATATGTTTGCAGAGTCTGATTTTCTTCGTCTGGTCGAGGCGCGGCAGAGCGACCGTGCTTACGATGTGTCGCGTCCGGTGGAGCAGGAGAAGCTGGAACGCATATTGCAGGCGGCACGTCTTTCGCCGTCGGCCTGCAATGCGCAGCCGTGGAAGTTTGTCGTCGTTACCGATCCCGAGCTGGCCGCAGCAGTCGGAAAGGCTACCGCCGGACTGGGCATGAACAAGTTTGCCCGCAACGCGCCGGTTCATATTCTGGTGGTGGAGGAATCCATGAATTTCACTTCCTTTCTAGGTGCCAAGATAAAAGATAAATATTTCCCGCTGATCGACATCGGTATTGCTGCCGCCCATATTGTGCTGGCAGCCGAGAGCGAAGGACTTGGGTCGTGCATTTTAGGCTGGTTCGACGAGAAAGAGATTAAGAAGCTGACCGGTATTCCTTCAGGCAAACGGTTGCTGCTTGACATCACAATCGGATATCCCGTGAAAGAAAAACGACGGAAGTCGAGGAAACCGGCAGAAAAAGTCATCAGTTACAATCATTATTAAAATGGGTATTATAGCCCGATTATTTCCCAGTTAGAGCAACAAATCTCTCTGACTGGGATTTTTTTCCTGACAGGAGAAAAAACAAGCCATACCGCATTGAGGCAGTATGGCTTGACAAACAAAACAAACAATCACACTTATCGCACTGATAAGTGCTGCCAGTTCCAGCTTCTCTAAGCCATGAACAGGCTTGCGCGTCACCTCACGGTGACTTTTTTCTGTACCACTCTGTGTTCTCTGTGGTTGAGCAACTCAAAATCCTAAAAAGCGGCTTATCTCTTCAAAAGCAGCATCTTTCAGCAATACCTTCTTTTGTCTGTCCAGCAAGTAGAGCGAAGGCATGGCTTTCAGGTCGTACAGTGCGCTGGTCTTCACCGCTTCGCGGTCGGTACCTATCATCCACCCTGCAGGCATATCGGGCAAGGCTTTGCGCCAGGCTTCTTCGTTGCCTTCGGTATAAATGGCCAGTACACTCATTCGTCCCGTCTTCACAGCTTCTGCCAGTGCCGTGCTGGCTGTCATCTGCCCCAATACAGCGTGGCACGACTCACATTCCGGGTCGTAGAACACCAGTAACAAGCGGTCGCCCTTCACCGGTGTAGCGGCCAGCGTGCGGCGGTTGCCGTCGGGCAGGTAGTAGGTGAAGTCCGTTGCCCGGTTGCCCGGATTGTTCCGTTTCAGCAGGCTTAGCCTGAAGCCGAATCTCGAAATTTGTGCATCCCCTTTGGGGAATTCCTTGATCAGTGCTTCCAGATACATTCCATACAGATGTTCGTTGTAGAAAGGCGAATTCGGATTGTAGAGGTAATCATCCGCCATCTTCATCAGCACCGGGCATGCATAAGTCGAAGGAATAAACCTCCTGCACCAGTTCTCCATGCTTTCACGCATCAGTTCGTCCGGCGTCGTGCCATCTGCCAGCAGGGCGATGAAGTTCACAAAGCCCTGTTCCGTCACGTCGCGGTTGTCCACCAAGGTGGTGTCGGCAAAGTCGAAACGCTCCCAATAGTGGGTGAGGAGGTAGGACTTGCGGGCTTCGGGTTCTGTCAGGGTGGAGGGGATGGTGGGGAAAGGGAACTGTGCCTGTTGCTGTACGACGGTAGAGTCCGTATGGGTACGTTCCTTTGCCTCTGTTGTGTCCGGCTTGGAGCGGCAAGAGGTAAAGGAAAGTAGTAAAAGGCCTATTAGTAATTTATATGTGCTCATTAGCTCTAAAGATTAATTTGTCGGGAAAGTGTAGTTTGCGGGAACATCACGAACACAACGAACCGGGAATGTTGAGCCTAAATTCTCTACTGAAGTGTCATTACCAAAACAATAGATTTGTGTACCATTATATCCAAATCCGAAACGCACATTCTGATTTCTGAATTGCGTACAACAGGCTGTTCCCGTTGTAGTAACAAGCCCAGCTGCATTCATAGCTGATAATTCTACTAAATTAGGAACCCGCCATACGGCTCCATCATCATTAGATTCATGATAACCAGCACAGGGATTCTCTGAATTACCGTCAATATTAATAATTTCTCTCAAAGAACAATTATTCCAATATGACTTTGCAACTATAATACCATCATAAAATGAGTTCGTTAAGTCATCCTCATGATGCGGCAACAAAACATCGTTTACCCGTTCGCGATATAACATATCTGCTAAACGACCTCTGAACTCCAAAACAATGGGGTTTGAAGGTTGATAATCCCCATTATTCGGAAGATTATGCGGCACATATGAAGCATCCGATTCAACAAAGGACGTACTTATATCGTATGTATCTTTGGTTGCAGGCAGTGCCCGGATACAACGTATCGGTTTAGCATAACTTCCTCCTCCCCACTCTTGTCCATCTTTACTATACGATCCTTTCTCCGTTGCCCAATAGACACGATCATCACTATCACTACTTGTATAATAAAGAGCACCATCCCAGATATATTTCATAGGATATCCTGTAGAATAGCCACTAGTAGGTCTGACCATTGAAGTTTTATCACCCATATAAAGTTGTGCAAGGTTGGAAATGGCGTTAGCTCCAATACCCATACGAATATATTCATTCAGTGACGCCAAATACCAACGAACCTCATTATCTTCAATTTTACCATTACCATTTAAATCCCGGTTGCGTGACAAACAGGCAAAATATGCACCGCCATAGCTAGGGTTTTCTTCTTTTGTATTTTTATAAGCGCTAACTTTCAACTTATGATTAGCACGTTCTCCTACCACAGATTTCAACCACCCATTATCAGAATTATTAATAAACGTATTCCAGTATTTTGTTCCATTACCCAACAAAATCAATTGATTACTCCGACCATTCGTTTTGTTCAAGCCCGATGAACCTTTCGGAGTGCCAAACCTAATATGAGGTGTTTCATTATAGGTCTCAATGCCAAAACCATGCAGATTTGCATTTGCATTATAAAATGTCTGCATGGAAAGTTGTGAGATATACGAATAAACCGTACTGAACGTACTATTACCATCAGAAGATATGTCTGAACTCATGGCAATCAGCATTTCACGAGGTATCGTATTGGTAAATACAGACCAATTCGTTACTTTAGCTCCCGTCAAAGGATGTTTGTAATAATAGTATTCATTGACAAAAGCAGTAAAGCGAGCCAGATAGTCATTACCATTTTTATAGATTGTTATTCCATCTTCTGCATAATCTTTTGAAGAATTAGTAGCATCATTATATTGGATACTCTCGCCTTTATAAATTTTCTTCACCACCTTGCCCATTGCTACAATTACATCGTAAACATCCTTCAAATAAGCATTCTCGGGAGTAGGATCACCACCATACGCACCAGAATTCGCAAATCCGTTCAAGTCTTCCCTACTCCATTTAGAGACTCCAGGATATTTGGCAAGGCTTGTACCACTTTGCGGCCAGAATTCAATCCATTTATAATCAAATCCTTTTAAATTACTGCTGGTATTGTCAGGTCCGTTCAGAACTTCTGCTTTTGCACTTTCTCCATCATCGGTGGCCCCACCATCAATTGCATCTGCATAAATCTGATAAGGTTTCAGCGTCCCACGTTTATTTTGTACTGTATAATCACCTGAAGTTTCAGTATAATCCATTGCCGGTGATTGAATTACCAGAATCAAGTTATTTGCAATAGCTGCATTGATATCACCATCTGATTGATTCCCATCATATACACCAAGGTTATTTCCATTAATCTGATAAGATTCTATCGCCTTAGCAATTTGTGAAAGATTATACTCCAGATATACTTGTTCGTAATGAGCGTCCAATTCGTACGAATAAGTCGATGCGTCGTAAGTAAAAATCTGACCTTCTGCACCTTGCTGATATTCTTTGTCTGTCTCTTTTTTTGCTTCTGCTATAATTTTATCGACTCCCTTCACTGTAATTGTATAAGTATAGCTGCTATTCCGTTCTATGGAAAAGTTTCCCATAGAACCTGTTGCGTTGCTGAAATCCCCTAAATGAATGGTATAGCTGACATTTCCCGTATAATCTTTTCCATCAGCACCGATACCACTGTATGTTCCGCTAATAACAACAAAAGTACTGTTTTGCGGTGCATTTAACCATACCTTCTTCTCTGCGATAGACCCGGAAGTACCCTTCCATTTATCGCGGTCAACATATTTTATTTCATCGCCTTCTTTATTCAGAGTTATCGTTTCCTGAATATTCTCCGGCATATAAAACTCAAACGAATAGAATCCCTCACTGGCTGACGGTACGATGGAAGAAGCATAATGAATATATTTGGTAGCTGTTTCAGATTCACTTCCGGTTCCAGAGGAGGAAGCAAAAAGTCCTTCTGTCTGCTTTTTATCCTTATTCGTTAGATAGCTCTTTGTTGGGATATTATATACACGATAAGAAGATGGTCTAAAAGTAGCATTAATATCATTACCAGAGTCATCTTTAGGCTTTTCTACGATTTTGAATTTAATCTTTGCCATAGCCCGATCCATTTTTACTATCACTTTATTATTAGTATCTCCATCGTCTCCATAAAAAGTAACAGTACCACCGGCTCCAAACACGACACCCTCATTGTAACCTGATAACAACATTAGAGAAGACGAAACAATTTGAATGGGCTGCATATCGCTATTTTCATAAAGAGCGCTTCGTAGATTAATAATTTCATTTTTGATATCTTCAAACGATAAACGACCTCCTACGACATCTTCCTGTTTAGCTGTCAGTTCCCAAAAGCCGCCATCCCCGGCCGCAGCACTGGTATTGGCAACAGCTATCAGTTTCTTTTTGCCTGTCGTAGTTTTAAAACGAACCTTGTATAAAACCCCACCATCAACAGTTAGATCCTTATCAAATTTAACTTTATAACTTTCATCCGTTGCACGTGAAGAAACGTAGTGTTCATACGTTCCGTCCTCATGGAAAACAAAGATTGCCAAATTGGTTATACCGGACAAAGAATTATCCGCCCTTGTGTCTATCGTCACATTCGCAGCCGGCGTTCCCGACAGAGTTAGGGTTACAGTGACCGGCAGCCCTTCCACCACCTCACCGGACTTCACTAATTCGTCATCCTTACAACTCGTCAGGGTAAAAACGACAAAGCCGACAAGCAGCAGGCTGGTATATATCGTATGCAATATCTTCTTCATATTCGTCATTTTTTTATTCAAAGGGCGGGACATCCATTGTATGTTCTGTCCATGAGTTTACTTGGCAATATATATCATCAACTGTGATTGCATCGTTGATGCGTATATAGATTTTGCTTAACAGATTCCGTTTCATCTGCGATAAATAAATGATTTTCTTATCATCTACCTCATTAAGAGTATATTCCAACTTTATATAATATCTTTCATCACCAGCAATCTCATCATCCACTATTTGGATATCTTCATTGCCTTTTAGATTTTCCTGTAGATAATCATAGTATACTTGTGTAAATGAAGTTTCTTCAATTTGTTCAAATTCCTCAAAATTGTTAGGAAAAGCATCTGTATAGATTTTTTTTATCTCACCTTTAAAGGATAAAGTTTCAGCTGTGTAATTGATTTGATTATCAACATGAGTTTCAAATAAATATCCTTTATCTGGTATATTGCCTAATGTAATGCTTTTGATTGTTAATTTACTTTCAGAATTACTTTTGGTACAATAAATTCCTAGCTTTGCTACACACCTCGTAGCATCAATTGAAACATCATATTCTAGCTTATTAGCCTCCAAAGTTAAATTTTGAGTACCTGTCATTGGTACCTTATTATCGCCACCGTAATTGGTAAGGACAAACGAAGTATTTTTCAATGCAGCAATATCATCTATATTAAAAGATATCGGAGAAGTATCATCCACGCTACTATAAGCATCATTCAATACTAAATAGAAGTTTAAGGATTCGATTTCTTTTGTCTTTATTTTAGCTTGTAAACTGGTTATCCAATCTACTCCTTCTGTTGAACTCGCTTGCCAAGTTGGGCTATTTTCTATGTATTGAATTAATTTATCACTTCCATCACAAATCCATAATCGAAGTTTTTCAGGTGTATCTGTTCCGTTATCCGCTCTCGTCGTAATATCCAGATTCAGCGTGATGGTCCGCTCCTGTGCAGAAGGTTCTTCTGAGGAGGGGGACGCATCGCTGCATCCTGCCAGGATGAGCAGCATAAGCCACGTTGTTATGGATATTACTTTCATCATGTATTTTAAGTTTATTAGTTTTTAAGTTTGTCTGTTTTTCAGTCAATAACTTAAAACTCAAATTCTACAAATCTACATTCTGTATTCGTTTGCTCCATCCCAATACACCGATGGACACGTTGGCATAAGCCCAACTGCCGTCGGAGAGGAAGAAGGTAAGGTCGTAATCGTAGCCGCGGTCCAGAAACTCCTGGCGGGAGTAGCGGTGCAGCTCGTCGTAGTTGCACAGGCGGCCGAGCAGGTCGGGCAGGTTGACTTCGATGACCCGTTTGCCGGTTTCCTTGTGCTCTACTACCAATACTTCGTCGTCGGCCATGTCGTCGTGGGCAAAGATGCGCGAGGTCATGAAGTCGGCATGTCCCATGTTTCCTATGGCCGTCGTGCGGCTGCTGACATCAGGGTCTTGGGTATTCCACGTGACATAAGGTGTACACAGGGCCTTGATGCTGGAGTCTTCGGAATTGTCATGGTTCAGCCGGATGTTGCCGCCGGTGATGTAGAGGTTGTAGTCGTCGATGTCCATCGCTGCGGGGTCGTCCACGTCGCGCAGGGTGACGCTGATGTAATTGGTGTTTCTGACCAACGACAGGGTGTGATAGGCATACTGCCCTTGTCGCACTTCGACAGGTTGGTCGGAAATGGAATGCCAAATGGTATCCAACGGTTCGCCCTGGTGGTTGATCACTCCGACGCCGTCGTACAGGCGGTTATGGTCGAGGGTTATCTGCAGGTCTTCCATGCGGCTGCTCTCGTTCATTTCCGTACGTTGGAAGCTGCCCCGCAGTTGGTCGTCGCTTTTACGCTGATGTGCCAGTGCCACGAAGCGGTATTTTCCGTCGGGCAGGTCCAGATACATGTTATAGCCATACTCCCGCAGGGGTTGGAACTCGTCGTCGTTGGCTTCGGTAAGGCTGTCGATGTAGTTGCCCTGTTCGTCGAAGATGTAGAGGGTGACTTCGCCCACATGGTCGGCGAAGAGGTCGGAACGATGCAGGTTGTAGTCGTAGACGAAGTTGACATACACGCCCCGTTCGCACCCGTCACGGTCGTCGAAGATCAGGTCGGTACACGACGTAACGGACAAGCTCAGCAGTAATCCTGCCAGCCAGCCTGCCTTCAGTATATGTTTGGCACAATGGTTCATAAGTAAATGAGTTTGTTAGTTTTTGAGTTTTTGAGTTTTTAAGTTATTGTGTGATTGGCTTCTAAAGTGGTAATAAGGCAATGACTTACGAACTCAGAAAACTAAAGAACTAAATACTTGTCAAGTTGTTTTTATCGCTTTATTCAGGTAAATGGCGAGGTGTGTTTATTCACCACAGATTTCCCGGATTGACACAGATTTGTTCTTGAACTTCCAGATTGTCCGGTTTCGTCCGTCTGCGATAATCCGCGTAATCTGTGGTGAATACGAGGCACAGCCTCACACACTATGTTACAGATCTACACCCTGTGAACGTTTCGCCCAGGAGAGGACGTTGATGGTACAGTTGATGTATCTATCTTCTGTGTCAGCTGGTAACTCAGGGTTATCAGGAATTGTTGGCTCACCCAAACCACTGACAGAATTAATGCTTAGTTCATACCAGTTGTTACGGACTACTCCCCATCTTCCTAAATGGTCATTTTCATTATAATCATCCAAATTAACAATATTGTTAGCAGGAGTATACACATCACCAAAATGCTTAATCAAAGAAGCATAGTAGAAAGTTTCTCCAGCTTTATAAAATTTGATAGGACTGTATTTATTCAATATCTTTTGGGCTTGTTCAGAAGTCAAATCGCCGCTATTATTACTAAGTACAATAACTTTCTTTAATTCATCTTCTGTGGTAATAATAGCACCTGCAGCACTTTCTTTTATTTTCAAATCACCAGAGGAAAGGTTTAAATCTTTTACAAAAGACTCTAACATTGTTGCTTCCGGATAGATTGTAGAAACATTGTTGCAAGTAAAAATATTAGCTGTTATACCTTGAGTATTTTGATAAGTTGCTTTCAGCAAAATACCTGTCAACTGATCCTGTTGCATCGCTTTGGCTATTGTTGTGTTCTCTGCACAATAGGCAACTTTTTCTTCTCCTGAACTCATTGAATTTGTAGCAGGGGTCAACCAGGCATCATCACCAGGGGTTGCATTTGCACTCCATATTGTAAAATTATTAGCCAAATCATTTTCCGGTACTAGAGCAGAATAATTAGGATCAATACCCCAATAGGTGCGATAAGGACCGGACGCTTCTCCCACGAAACGATTTACTTTCGATGCACTTGTATTATAATATTTAACCCAATCTTTCCACGCTGTACCGACATTACGTACTAAGTATGTTTTTTTGTTTGTTGTTTGCAGAATCCATCCATTAAAAACTACTTTGCCTACTTCTGTTTCTTTTTCCATAATAGACAAAATATTGTTATTATTTTTGCTGTTTATCTTCACATTGACTTTTGCAGCCACACGCTCTACATAAATATTATCAGAAGGACTTTTTTCAGCTGAGGTTTTATCTTCATAAAATTTTAAGTTTACCAATGTCGTGATCTTAGGGTCCCATGTAGGGTCTGATGCTACACTTGCAATATCTGAGATCGGTGCATTGGTCATCATGAAACCTCTCTGAGCATCTGTGGATGCAATTTTTGACAAATCTTCTACACTTGATGCATTAGTGAACAACTGACTTAACGTACCTGTGAAAGTCGTTGTACCTTTTGCTCCAGTATAATCAAAGGTTAACTCATTATTTTGTACTCCAAAAAAACTAGTACCATTTATAATGGCAAGGGCATATATAGATTGCCCATCTTCAGGCTGGGGTACTTCACTAACAACATGCTCTAATTTAGTTGTAATGTTATTATTAGAAGGAGTACCACTAAAATTGGTGCTTAAATGTGTTGCCCATTTACATGCGGCTTCACTTTCGTTTGCACCATAAAACAATGCCAAAATAACATTATTCACTTTGTACTCTGATTCCAATCCATCGTTGAAATCATCGTTTTCGCTATCAGCTCTTGTAGAAGCTCCCGAAGTACTTGGCAGGTTCAGCGCAATTTTTACATACCCTGTACCATCGGTATTCAAATCGTTACCATTCCCTGAACTCTCATCCAGCGAATCGGAGCAAGCCGCCATCACCAGCGTTGCAGCCATTGTCCAAGCCATGTTTTTAAAAATCTTTCTCATAATCTTTACTTATTTATCGAGTTAATAATTATTTGTTTTGATCTACTTTGTTTTGTTTTAAGAGTGTAAGGTTTAATGGTTAATGATTAATGGTAAATGATAAATGGTGAATGAGGAACAGATATTAGTTTCGCTCAAAACCTCTTTTATTATTTACACTAGGGAATAGTCCTCATTCTTCATTCCTCATTCTTCATTCTTCATTAATATTGTTCCTCATTCCTCATTCTTCATTTCCAATTACCTTCCTGTTCTCCTCTGCCTCCTTCACTCCTCCTTGCAGAGCCTCTTCCAGCAGCGGCAGGGCTTCGTCGTAGCGGCTTTGCAGCAACAGCGATACGGCGCGGGCGTTGGCAGCCTGCGGACTGTTGCCTGCCTTGTCCAAGTAGGGCTGTGCCTGCTCGGTCAGTCCCTGCTCCAAGAGGGCACAGGCGGCGTTGAGGTTGGCCACTTCGCTGTCGGGGTACATGCGTACGGCTACGTCGAACACCTGCTTGAAATCATCGCTGCCCGGCTCGTAGGTCTGCGCCACGGCAAACATCTCGTCGAGGCTGAGGTTCTGCGGGCGGGTGCGAAGCACTTCTTTGGCTTCGTTTACGTTGAAGCTGCGTATGGTGTAGTCGATGCGGTAGTCGGTGCGGCGCAAGCCGGGGTAGCACTCGGCCAGCAGGGTGGCGTAGGCTTTGGGGTAGCGGCTGCGGATGGCGCGCTCCTTGGCGTCGGGTTCCTGGTCGCTGTCTATCAGGGCCAGAATGCCGTCGCGGTCGGCCAGTGTGCTGCCTGCCACGTAGCGGCGCAGGCCTTCCCAGTTCTCGGGTACGAAGTCGGTGACGAACAGCGTGTCGACAAAGCCGTAGCGCGTCTGTACGTACGCCTTCAACGCCCCGGTGCGGCCCTCGGCCAGACGGGTGTTGCTGCGGTAGGTTCCTTCGGGCGAGGCATATCCACGCAGGGTGATGCGGGTGATGCGGAAGTCGCGGTCGTGCAGGATGGTATCGATGGAGGCGTGTATGCGCGCCAGTTCATCGGGGTTACGGCGGTAGGTGGGGTTGATGTCGGTGCGGTTCACCACGAAGTCCAGATAGGCTTCGCCGCTCAGCGCGCGCCGCTTCTCCACTTCCACTTCGGGAGCAATGTAGGCCAGTTGCGGACGAAAGGCGATGTCGGCCTGCTGCAACGTCAGCTGGTTGCCCGGCTGCACTTCGCCACAGCCGCAGAGGTCTTCGGTGATGCCTAAGCGGGCGGTATCCATCCAGGGTTGGTAGAGCAGGGTAGTGCGGTAGTCTACCGTCTGCACCTCGCCTTCCTTGCGGCGCATGACGCTCCACGGACTGTCAGCGTAGTGGCGGCGTCCGTTGCGCTCGTAGTAGAGTTGGCGTCTACGGCCCATCACTTCCACCGAGGGCAGTTCGATGTGCTTGCCTTCGGCTTCAAACAGGGGAATCAGGACGATGGAGCGGTTGGACTCTACCTCCATGGTCGAGAGATCGAGCCGCATGGTGATAATGACGCTGTCGCGCAGGCGGCAGACGTCGGTCGCCTCGACCGTTGCACCGCTTTGAAGGGTGTGCTGGGCCATGAGTGGCAGAGCCTCGCCAAGGCATCCCAAGAAAAGGCTATATATCAAAATGATTCGTTTCATGTCTATGATGGTGTCTTTTTAGTTTGTAGTTTTTTTGAGTTGGAATTATCCGCGTCCGTCCGTCTTTTTCCGTGTCGTCCGCATATCTCAAAATTTCACCTTATTATATTTAGAAAACATATATCAGATTCAGGGCAGCCTTGGTGGGGCCGAGGTAATGATGCGGTTCGTTGTCCTCCAACTGTTCGCCACATCGCGGGCAAAGGTACTTATCGGCACGGCTGTAGACGTAACCCAAGCCAATGACCCCTTCAAGGCTCCAGCGGTGCGACAGCATCCAGTGGTAACCGTATGCTACACCAATACCCGCCATCCAGCCCTCGAAGCGGTGGCCTTTCAGTTCACCAAAGTCGGTGCCGAAAAGTTTGAAGTCGAGATTGAGGTTGCTGAAGTTGTATACACCTCCCAGCAGATGGGTGCCTACAAAGTGCCCGTTGAAGCGTTCGCACAACCAGTAGCGAAGTTCCGGCTGGATGAGCCAGTGCTTCCACTTCTTGTTGTTGTCGCCGAAGGTCCAGCCATTGAAGTTGGCCGAAAGGTCGAATGTCCATTGGGGTGACAATCCGACTTCTGCTCCAAGGTTTACTGTAGTCGTTGCATCATACAACAAATTCGTCTTTACGGCCCAGTTTTGGGCTGAAAGCGAAATACTGACAAACAGCAAACAAAGCAGCAGGCTTCGTTTCACTATTTTCATGTTCATAACACAATTTTTTTTCTTAGCGGGATGTTGTTTTGTTGTTCCGTTACTTCGTAGGTAACGGGTGTGCTTTGTAATTCGTTGCAAAGATTGTTTTATTTTTACAAATAAGCAAATGAAAGTCTTGATTTAACACATGTTTTTAACATATTTATGCAAGAATGCTTGGAATGTAGGTGAAAGGAGCAGGAGGTTTACTTTTCACCTTCCGACGGGAGCGGTATATGCGGGCTTTGAGGAGTGATGTTTCACCGCAAAACACCTATACTGAATGGGTTGCGGTGGAGGAAGGATACGCGGACGATGCGGAGGGGAACGGACTAATACGGATAAAAAGAAATAAAAGGGAAATTGGGTTCGCGCTTTCAATACGGGAGTTCTTATTGATATACAGTCGAATATGGTGAAAGATGAGGTTTCACCGGCATTGGGTGAGACAACACAAAGCGGTTGTATAAACTATCTGTTTTTTTCCCTAGTTAGGAAAAAAATATTTCCTAACTGGGCAGTTATTTTTTTCTAACTAGGAAAAAAATACTTGCAAGGCTGGTTTCAGCTTTCACACCCTTTGTGGAAATCTGCTCCCTGTAATTTTCGCTTTCACTGAATCGTGGTGAAACTTTATCTTTCACCATATTCAGCTGTGTATCAGTATGAAAATGTTCCGGTGAAGGCGTGAACCCAATTTCCCTTTTATTTCTTTTTATCCGTATTAGTCCGTTCCCCTCCGCATCGCGTATCCATCTTTCACCCTATAAAGTCTCACTTGGCAGATGTAACTACCTACTTTAGCCGGATAACATTCATAGTTAGCCAACGTAACAAGCAATGTCACCGAGCATTACAAGTAAAGTTCACGAGTATTGCTTGCGTTGCTCGCGAGCCGTGCAAGCGTTGTTCGTGAGCCGTGCAAGTGTGCTACAATTGGTCTGAAGGTGCCGTGCGGAGCTTTCGGACATAATCGGAGGGGGTGAAGTGGCGTCTTTGTTTCTTACGTTGAAAAAGACAGACTGTTTGGAGCACGACGACTTTCTGCCTTTTAGCAAAAATGAAGACTGAGTAGTTCCGGAGGTTTGTCTCTTGATTTTTTCTTTTGGTATTTTTTTCTTTTGCATCAAGGCAAAAGAAAAGTATAACCGTTACCTACGAAGTAACGGAATCATTCCTTATACATATTTTATGAAAAGTCTTTTCGTATTGCAACTGTTGGTTGTTGTGGTCTGTAGTTTTAATCTGGTGCGATAATTGTTCTATTCCCGAAATACCTGTGAAAGTATTTCTTTGTTCATTTGTCCGATACGTTCATCAGTGTGCTGCTTGAAGTAGGTTTCTGTAACCTTGACAGATGAATGCCCCATTGCATTACAGATAAGTTCCTGCTGATAGTTGTGATAATTGGCTATGGTGGCCCAACTATGGCGGGCACAGTAACTGCTAAGGCTCCCTTTCACACCGGCCAATGCACCCAGACGCTTCAGTCGTGCATTGAAGTTTCTCAGCGCACTCTGGTACTGACGGTAAGCATCGGCGTCTGTGCCGTTGATAAAGGGGAACAGATAGGGTGAAGATTCGTCCGGCGTCTTCAGTTGTTCGATGAGGCTCATGGCACGCGGCTCTACACGTACCGTCAGCCAGCTTCCTGTCTTACGACGGCGATACATCAGGACATTATCCAGCAAATCGCACTTGCGCAAGTAGGCTATGTCGACAAAAGGGATGCCGCGCAGCATGAACAGCAGCATGAACAGCATTCGTGTCCGCTCAAGGCTACATTCGCGCACAGCAGGTTTAGGTTCATTCAGTTTACGCAGGTCGTTTTCACTGAGGGCACGCTTCACCGTCACCCGTGTGCCCGTGTATACGCCTTTGAACAGGCGGGGGTGGAAGACGGCTATTTCGGCATCGACCGCACGCAGGTATACCGCCCGAAGCATACGCATGTAGGTGGAAACGGAGTTCCATTGCAGCTGGCATCCCAACAGATAGTTTTGGAAAGCTTTCAGCCAGAGGGGAGTTACTTCACCGAAGGTGAGCGGCTGACCACCGGTGAAGTCGAGTATGCGATGCAGTGTACTGCGATAGACGTGTGCCGTTCCGAGGCGTCCTTCCGCTTCCAGCTGTTGAATAATCAGGTCCATGTAGGTAGTTAAGTGTTCTTTCTTTTTCATGATTCGTTTCGAATTTGATAAAGTGCAGATTGTTTAGTGTTTTAGTTTAAGCGAAACAAAATAAGAAAAAGAAAGGGAGAGTTGTGCAACGAAGGGGAAAAATAGAGGATTATTTCCTGATTGGGCGGAAATCTTTTATATTTGCAGGTAGTATGAAAATGAAAATGTTCTGCTTATGAAATACCCTATTGGAATACAAAGTTTCGATCGTGTCATTGAAGACGGCTATGTCTATGTGGATAAGACGGATTTAATTTACAGCCTGGTACATGAAAGTAGTATATACTTTTTGAGTCGTCCGCGCCGTTTCGGAAAGAGCCTGTTGGTGTCCACACTGAAAAACTATTTTCTGGGACGGCGTGAACTGTTCCGTGGTCTGGCCATCGACGAATTGGAGACGGAGTGGGCGACATATCCTGTGTTTCATGTGGACTTCAACGGAGGGAACTTTACGGACTCCGGCGAACTGGAAAAGAAAATCAATTTTCATGTGTCGGAATGGGAAAAGCAGTATGGCATACCCGACCGCGAAGAAGAACTGGGGTACGGGTATCGTTTTATCGAAGTGCTTCGTGCCGCGCACAAGCAGACGGGACGTCGCTGCGTGGTGCTGATTGATGAGTATGACAAGCCGATATTGGATGTGCTCGATGTTGACCGCGAGTTGGAGGATCGTCACCGCAACGTGCTGAAAGGTTTCTACTCCGTATTTAAGGGAGCAGACGAGCACCTGCAGTTCGTGTTGCTGACTGGTGTGACGAAGTTCTCGCAGGTGAGTGTGTTCAGTGGCTTCAACCAGCCGAAGGATATCAGCATGGACGGGCGTTACGAGACGTTGTGCGGCATCACCCAGGAAGAGATCGACCGATACTTTCCGCAACCCATCGCCGACATGGCGGTGGACTACCGCTGCACGCCGGAGGAGATGAAACAGCGGTTGAAACAGCAGTACGACGGCTACCACTTCAGCGACCGTATGACGGACGTGTACAATCCTTTCAGCCTGCTCAGCGCATTGGACAGCCGCCGCGTGAACGATTACTGGTTTCGTTCAGGTACGCCCACTTATCTCATTCGCCTGCTGAACCACTTTGATGAAAATTTGAATGAGCTGACGGGTAAATATTATCGTCCGGAAGAATTTGTTGATTATAAGGCCGATGTGGAACGTCCCTTGCCTATGATCTTCCAGAGTGGTTACTTGACCATCAAGGATTACGACATTGATTTTAATACATTTTTATTGGATTTCCCAAACAATGAAGTAAAAAACGGGTTTCTGACTATGTTGTCTGCAGCATATTTGAAGCCAGCTGAAGATACCGGAGGGTGGATCAGAGACGTTGTGATTACCATGCGTCGTGGCGAAGTAGAAAAACTGTCAGCTCTGTTTGCTTCCTTCTTGGCTAGCATCCCCTATACCATGCGCCGCAAGGATGACGAAGCAGAACGCGAACGCTACTTCCAATATACTTTTTATCTGATACTCCGCCTGATCAGTGTCTACACTGTCTATGTGGAAAAGGTGCAGAGCCAAGGGCGTGTGGACTGTGTGCTGGAAACGCCGCAGTATGTCTACATCTTCGAGTTCAAGCTGGACGGCACCGCTGCCGAAGCCTTGCAGCAGATAGAAGAAAAGGGTTACGCACGCGAGTATGCAGCCGATGTACGCAAAGTGTATAAGATTGGTGCAACCTTCTCGTCGGAAACGGGGACTATTGGCGAATGGGAGTGCAGAGAAATGAAGAATTAATCATTAATCATTAACTACTAATCATTAACCATTAACAAGGCTTCAGTTAACAAGTCTACTAGGCTGGAACTCCCTGTTTGATAAAGTGCCGCTTGAAACAGCTCGCTACAAACGCCTTGTTAACTCGTCAACTTGTTGCTTGTCAACTGTAACTTGAGCTTGCGAATTGAAAATCGACGAAGGCAAAGTTGAGATAATTGTTATAAGTCTTTCACCAGCAATTGTTGGGTGCTGTTATAGTATTCCTCTCTGGCTTTCATCAAGGCTTTCCATTCGGAACTGAATTCGTGATCCTTGTCTATCTTGAAGTTTTCTGATCCGTGGGTGTAGAGCCGGTTGAGCAAGATGTTTACGGTTAGTTGGTTGATGTCCATCGAAGGTTGGTAAGCGATGTCCTGACTTTTGGCGTCGACTACCACTTCGTGTATCAGTCCGACTTCCTGAAGTTCGTAGAGCGTTTGGTTGGCAAGCCGTATGGGGATCTGGCACTCTTCCGAAATGGCTTCTGCCGTATAGGGAGTTTCTCCTTTTTCAAACCGTTTGGTGATGTGGGACATGATGAGCATGGATACAAAGTCGCGGTAACGCCGGCTGATGCTGCGCGTGTCCTGATCGAAACTGAAATTGCGGATGTTTTGTCCGGCATACGTCAGTTCGGCACCGAACAGACAGATGGTCCACGAAATCTGGAGCCATAACAGAAACAGAGGAAGAGCGGCAAAACTTCCGTAAATGGCATTGTAGCGCGACACCCACAACTGGCTGCTGATGTACAGGAACTGGAATGCCTGATGGGCGGTACCGGCCAGAATGCCCGAAATCAGTGCATGCTTGAAGCGGACTTTGGTATTGGGCATGAAGACATAGAGGGCTGTGAACATGCCCCAAGCCAGTACGAAAGGTATCAGCCGTATCAGGAACTTGCCAAGTGGTGCAAGCAGGGTGTAGTCCTCGATGTTCTTTACCATGGTACTCATGAAGATGGAAAGACCTCCTGACACGACAATCAGAATTGGCATCAGCAGGAGCATGGAGAAATAATCTGTTATCTTGCGGTACATGCTGCGTGCTTTTTTTACCTGCCAGATGCGGTTGAAGGTAATTTCCATGTTGTTGATCAGGTTCAGTACGGACCAAAGCAACATGATAAGGCCTACTCCGATGAAGACTCCGCTCTTGGTTTGCGACAGATAGGAGTCGACAAACTGGAATATGAATTCGGTAGTCCCTGTGACTCCGCCAAAACCGTTGATGATCTGGTGTTCCATCAGGTTGTCGAATCCGAATCCACGGGCAATGGCAAACAGAATGGCCAGGATGGGTACGATGGCGAGCAGGGTGCTATAAGTCAGTGCGGCTGCTTTGTTGGCCAGACGATCCTGTGCGAAGCGGGAAACGCAGAGATAGATGGTCTTGATGATGTTATAGAGAGAGAAAGTCGTTTTGGTGACTTCGTCTTCCGTAATACGCCAGATGTCGTAGGTCAGGAACTTCCAGAGTGTGGCTATACGTTTGTTCATAATCCATGGATTGAAGAAAGAAAGAGAAAAAGCAGTCGGTCTGTAAGCCGGGTTCTGTAATCTGTCCTGGCGGGCTGTGTTTCGATTCGGGCATTCGCCTTTCATCTTTCAGTCCTGTCAAGACAAATTGTCTGTCATTTATCTGAGCCGTATGTTGCCATACGAGCTTTAGCGGTCTACCCTCCGACATGGAGCGAGCAACTCTCGTGGCGCCGGTTTACATGACCTTACAACTTCCAAGACACACAGCCCTTGCGTCACCACAAGACTGGTGGGCTCTTACCCCGCCTTCTCACCCTTACCGCAATCCGAAGATTGTGGCGGTTATTTTCTTCTGCGTTACTCTACCCTCGCGGATAGCTTTCTGTTAGGAAGTGGAATGCTCTGTGTTGCCCGGACTTTCCTCATACGCACAAGGCGCAAGCGACAGACCGACCGACTGCTTCTGGCGTGCAAAGATAATGTAAACGCGTCACAGTATAAAATAAAATTATCCCTTTTTCTCCCTCTCAAAAGAAATAATTTGTAGCTTTGCTAACAGAAACACTATCAAAAAGAATTTGGCAGATGCGAAAAACTATTCATTTATTTCTCTTTTCCCTGTTTTTGACTTCATTGGTGCAGGCTTCCGGTGTCGGAAGTAACGATTTGCCGGCAGATGTGATTCGGCTGACGGATAGTTTGAAACAGGTTTATGCTCCCGACGGACGGGTAGCATTGTTCCAGACTGATTATACGGTTTCCGGCCGGAAGATGATGCTGAGGGGAGTGACTACGGCTGCAGCGGCCAAAGAGGCTTTGCTGCAAGGGCTTGGAAAGGCCGGTTACGAGGTGATGGACTGTATGAAGGTGCTTCCCGATGAGGCGGCTTTGGAAGGAAAAACGTATGGAGTAGTTAATCTGTCGGTGTGTAACTTGCATGTAAAGCCCGACTTTGCTTCGGAGATGACGACTCAGGCATTATTGGGGATGCCGGTTCGTGTGCTTCAGTTCGACGGCTGGTATCGGATACAGACTCCGGATAATTATATTGCCTGGGTGCATCGGGCAGGTGTCAGGCTGATGGACAGTGCAGAGGTGGCGGACTGGAACCGTGCGGAGAAGATTGTTGTTACGACTCATTATGGTTTTGTATATTCTGCTCCCAACCGTCGTTCGCAGACGGTATCGGATATCGTGGCAGGCAATCGTCTGAAGTGGTTGGGAAGTAAGGGGGATTTTTATAAGGTGGCTTATCCCGATGGTCGCACCGGATATGTGGAGAAGGCGGATGCTTGTCCCGAAAAACAATGGCGGAAGTCTTTGAAAAAGGATCCCGGTTCTATTCTGAAGACGGCTTATACACTGATTGGGGTACCTTATCTGTGGGCTGGAACTTCTTCGAAAGGAATGGACTGTAGTGGGTTGGTACGGACGGTGCTGTACATGCACGATATGATTATACCGCGTGACGCTTCACAGCAAGCTTATGTAGGCGAGCATATCGAGATTGCTTCCGATTTCAGCAATCTGCAGCCTGGCGACCTGGTGTTTTTCGGCAGTCCGGTCACTGCCGAACGGAAGGCGCGCGTGGTTCATGTGGGCATCTACATCGGGCAGGGACGCTTTATTCACTCTCAAGGCGATGTACATGTCAGCAGTCTCGATGCTTCCGACCCGTTGTTTGATGCTTTCAATCGGGGGTGTCTGTTGTTTGCTACGCGCGTGATACCTTATATAAATAAAATGGATGAATTGAACACAACCGATACCAATCCGTATTATCGCTGGGGAGTGGACGAGTCGGACTAATTACAGAGTTATGACAAACAGAAGAGATTTCCTTAAGACTGCTGCTCTGGCAACACTGGGTGCCGGAATGATTGCCGAGGAGGCTATGGCAGATACCAAGAAAAAGAAAATATACCTATTTAATATTAATAAGCAGGGGGCGGCTCCTAAAATGAAAATGCGTTTCTTCCCCTACGAATTGCAATTGCGTCATGTTTTTACGGTAGCTACTTATTCGCGTACGACTACTCCCGATGTGCAGGTCGAGATTGAGTACGATGGCATAATAGGTTATGGTGAGGCTTCCATGCCGCCTTATCTGGGACAGACAGTAAAAAGCGTATTGGCTTTCTTGCAGAAGGTGGACTTGGGGCAGTTCAGCGATCCTTTCCAACTGGAGGATATTCTGGCGTATGTAGATAGTCTTTCGCCGGGAGATACGGCAGCAAAAGCTGCAGTAGACATTGCCTTGCACGACCTGGTAGGTAAACTGTTGCAGGCTCCCTGGTACAGAATATGGGGATTGGATAAGGAAAAAGCTCCTTCGACAACGTTTACCATAGGTATTGATACGGCTGACGTGGTCCGCAAAAAGACCGAAGAGTGTGCCGAGCTTTATAATATCTTGAAGGTGAAGCTGGGACGTGACAACGATAAGGAAATGATAAAGACCATTCGTTCGGTTACTGATTTGCCGATAGCGGTCGATGCCAATCAGGGCTGGAAGGACAGGCAGCATGCGTTGGACATGATTCACTGGCTGAAGGAACAGGGAATTGTGATGGTCGAACAACCGATGCCTAAAGAGCAGTTGGATGATATTGCTTGGGTAACCCAGCAGAGTCCTTTGCCTGTATTTGCTGACGAATCGGTACAACGTCTGAAGGATGTGCCGTCTTTGAAAGGGGCTTTTACGGGTATCAATATCAAACTGATGAAATGTACCGGTATGCGTGAGGCGTGGAAGATGCTGACATTGGCGCGTGCACTGGATATGAAGGTGATGGTGGGTTGTATGACGGAGACTTCGTGCGCTTGTTCGGCGGCTGCCCAGCTTTCTCCGGCTGTCGACTTTGCTGACCTTGACGGAAACTTGCTTATCAGTAACGACCGTTTCAAGGGAATGGAGGTTGTGGGTGGAAAAATTACCCTTTCGGATTTGCCGGGAATAGGAGTAGTAAAGCTTTAAAGTGCTGTCATGTCCTATCTGTCAGTCTTTTAACATGTCAGAATAGTAGATAAATGCAAAATTGTCAGCTTCCGTCGTTAACCGCTGTTAAGCTCAAAAACCTCTCTGTTAAAAGAGAACAAAAAAAGGTGACAAGTGGAATAACTGAACGTTTTTTGTCGTTATTTTAACGTCGTAATGTTAAACGAAACTCGAATATTAACACTTTAAACAGTAAAAAAGGATATGAAACAGACAACAAAAAACATCTTGGGAGTTGCGGCAATCGTACTCTTGAGTTCAGGTGTTGCAGGTATCACTACCTATAAATTAATGCAAAAGGCAGAATATGCCAATCAGTCATTCGATCAGATGTTTGAGCCCAATCCGGGTATAAATCTGGCTGCATTCAGTGGAGCTGCCGCTCAGCCGGTGGATCTGACACAAGCTGCTGAAAATTCCGTTCACGGTGTTGTACATATCCGTTCTACACAATCGTCCAAAGTGCAGGAAGTGGAAGTAAGAGATCCTTTTTATGATTTCTTTGGTGATTTCTTTGGCGGGCGTGGTGGTACGCAAAAACGTCAGATACAGACTCCCGAACGTACAGGCTTCGGCTCGGGTGTCATCATTTCGAAGGACGGATATATCGTGACTAACAATCACGTGATTGACGGTGCTGATGAAATCAGTGTTACGTTGAATGATAACCGTCAGTTTAAGGGTCGTATTATCGGTACAGATGAAGAAACCGATTTAGCCTTGATAAAGATAGAAGGAGATGATTTCCCGACTATTCCGGTCGGCGATTCTGATGCCTTGAAAGTGGGTGAATGGGTATTGGCTGTAGGTAATCCGTTCAACTTGACTTCTACGGTTACGGCCGGTATCGTCAGCGCTAAAGCCCGTTCATTGGGTATGGGACAGATGACTGGCAAACAAGGTATCGAATCATATATTCAGACAGATGCAGCTATTAATCAGGGAAACAGTGGTGGTGCATTGGTTAACGCCCGTGGCGAGTTGGTTGGTATCAATGCGGCTTTGTTCTCTCCGACAGGTTCGAATACCGGTTATGGATTTGCCATTCCGACCAGTATTACGAAGAAGGTTGTAGCTGATTTGAAGCAATATGGATCAGTTCAGCGTGCTAAGCTGGGTGTCAGTGTGACGGAATTGGCTGAAGAACCGGGTGATACTCAGGTTTCGGATCAGAAAAACGGAAAGAAACTGAGTGAGATTAAGAAAGAGGCCAGAGATAAGTTTGGAGTTATAGACGGACTTTGGGTAAGAGAAATTGTAGAGGGTAGTTCTGCTGCCGGTGCCGATATTAAGGTAGATGATGTGATTGTGGGTATGGACGGAAAAGAAATCCATAAGTTTGCCGACCTGCAGGAAGCTCTTGCTAAATATCGTCCGGGCGACAAGGTGAAAGTGAAACTGATTCGTGACAAGAAAGAAAAGACTGTAGAAGTAACTTTGAAGAACGAACAGGGTACTACCAAGATTATAAAGAATGCCGATATGGACATTCTGGGTGCAGCCTTCCGTCCTGTAAGTGCAGAGGTGAAGAGACAACTGAACTTGGGTTACGGATTGGAAGTGACAGGTGTCAGCAGCGGTAAGATGAGTGATGCCGGAATCCGTAAGGGATTCATTATCCTGAAAGCTAACGGTGTGCAGATGAAGACGGTTGACGATTTGGAAAATGTGATGAAGGAAGCTTCCAGAACTCCTGAGCAGGTATTGTTCATTACTGGTATGTTCCCGTCGGGCAAACGTGCAAGCTATGCTGTAGACTTGTCCCAGGAATGACACCCGCTATAGGCCGGAACGGTGATAAAATGCCGGACTTTTGAGAAATGGTATTTTTAACCGTTCTGCCGTAAAGAAAAAGGTAATAAGGTAAGAAGATTGTAATAATCGCAAACAAAGAAGAAAAAAGAGGATGCCGATATGATATTTATCGGTGTCCTTTTTGTTATGTATTTGTTGAATTCAGGCAAAAAAGTTGGGATAAGTTTTTGAACATCAAAAGAAAAAGTCGTAACTTTGTAGCCCAAATACGTATTTATAGGATGAGACAATTAAAAATCACTAAAAGTATCACTAACAGAGAGAGCGCCTCTCTTGACAAGTACTTACAGGAAATTGGCCGTGAGGACCTTATTACTGTCGAAGAGGAGGTAGAGCTCGCTCAGCGCATCCGTAAGGGTGACCGTGTTGCATTGGAGAAGTTGACACGTGCCAATCTGCGTTTCGTTGTATCTGTAGCCAAGCAGTATCAGAATCAAGGTTTGAGTTTGCCCGACTTGATTAATGAGGGTAATCTGGGTCTGATAAAAGCAGCCGAAAAGTTTGATGAAACACGTGGTTTCAAGTTTATCAGTTATGCAGTATGGTGGATACGTCAGTCCATTTTGCAGGCTTTGGCCGAGCAGTCGCGTATCGTACGTCTGCCGTTGAATCAGGTGGGTTCGCTGAATAAGATCAGCAAAGCCTTCTCGAAGTTTGAGCAGGAAAACGAACGTCGTCCGTCGCCCGAAGAGTTGGCAGATGAGCTGGAAATCCCGGTAGACAAAATCTCGGATACGCTGAAGGTGTCGGGACGTCATATCTCGGTAGACGCGCCTTTTGTGGAAGGAGAAGATAACAGTCTGCTTGATGTGCTGGTCAACGACGACTCTCCTATGGCCGACCGCTCGTTGGTGAACGAGTCTCTTGCGAGGGAAATTGATAGAGCTCTTTCTACGTTAACCGAGCGCGAAAAGGAAATCATTCAGATGTTCTTTGGCATCGGACAACAGGAAATGACACTGGAGGAAATCGGCGACAAATTTGGTCTCACTCGTGAGCGTGTTCGTCAGATTAAGGAAAAAGCAATTAGAAGATTAAGACAAAGTAATCGTAGTAAATTGCTCAAGTCTTATTTGGGATAAATAAGAAATATCAGTTTCCGACAAATAAAGAAGGTATTAAAAACCGGTATGCCTTGCGTCAGGCAGCCGGTTTTTTTATATCTTTGCGGCAAATGCAGTTGAATGTGAAACATTTGGCTTGTACGGATTTTAGTATTAACAAACTATATAATTAAAGAAACCTATGAAATATCTTCGTATTTTATTGGCTGTAACACTGGTGTTTACGCTGTGCTCGGCGTTTTCTATGAAGAAAGAGAAAGAAAAACAAGTTTATGCTTTTGGTGTGGCGGCTTCGTTCAATGACACGATTGTGTATTATACGGAAATTCAAATGCTCGACAGTGTAGTTTTGGATAAGCGGGGCTTTTTACCACAACGTGAACTCTATTCTTATCAGCTGAAGAATTATCTGGAATATGAGTTGGCGAAACCGGATTATACGTGTATGATTTATTTTTCTGAAAACAAAAATAAACTTCAGAAAGAAGCCAGTAAGGTAAAAGGTAAATATGTGAAAGGAAATCTGAAATTGCAATCCATTGCTCCTTCTGATTTTTCATTTAAGAAACCGGAAGAATAATAATCTGTAGTTTAAACTGAAATCGACATGATAAAGAATTGGCTTATATTACCTTTCTTGCTATTGATGTTTTTGATAACGTCGTGTGGAAGCGATGATCCCGAACCTGGACCTTATAAAAGAACGGTTTTGGTGTATATTGCAGGTGATAACAGCTTGTCTTCGTTTGCTTTTAAGGATCTGGCGGAGATGAAGCTGGGTATGCAGGAGGCGGATGCTACAGCTTTACATCTGCTGGTATATCTGGATACGGGTGATTCTCCACGTCTTGTGGAACTGAAAAAGTCGGGTGATACGGTTGTGGAGGAAGTCGTACGTGAGTATGAGGACCGTAATTCGTGTGGCTTGGAGGAAACCCGTGAAGTGTTTGATGCCGTATTTTCCAACCCGAATTTTGAAGCTGAAAGTTACGGACTGATATACTGGTCTCATGCCGATGGCTGGATTCCTTATGGAGAAGCTTCGACACGTTGGGTAGGGCAGGATAAAACGGATGGCGATCACCGGATGAATATCTCGGAACTGGTTTCTTTATTGAAAACGACGCCGCATTTTAGTTTCATCATGTTCGATGCATGCTTTATGTCGTCTGTCGAAGTAGCTTACGAATTGCGTAATTTTACTGATTATTACATCGGTTCTCCCACTGAAAACCCGGGTCCGGGTGCTCCTTATGATAAACTGGTGCCGCTGATGGCGGAGGATAATGCTGCTGTTCGGATGGCTCAAGTGTATTTTGCATCCTACGAAGCGATTTATAATGGTGGAATCGGTATTTCCAACAATAATTGGACCGGTGGTACTTCCATTTGTGTGATGCGTACGAGTGCTTTGCAGGAATTGGCTTCGATAACGGCCCAATTGCTTCCGCAGGAAGATGTTGATAATGCTGAGCTGATGGAGAAAGTGTTTGATTACGATCATGACGGATGGGGACGAGATTACGTGGGATATTTCGACCTGAAACAGATGATGCAAGAGATTCTGGACGAAGATTCATTTGCAACTTGGGAACAGGCTTTTGATGATGCCATTGCTTATTGGAATACGACTGCAAAGAATTACTCGCAGGTAGTAGGTATGTTCTCGATGGAGGGTGCTAATGGTATTACCCAGTATATTCCCGGCAATAGTGCTTCCAGAGCTACAGCTTACCGTTCGATGTCCTGGTATCAGGATGCTGGTTTGTCTGCTTTAGGTTGGTAATAGATAAAAGCTGATCCCGTTTCATTCCTTTAAAAAAAGATGAATGGGAAGGTGGCATGTATATGAGACAGATAGCTTATCTGCATCGTATACATGCCATTTTTATTATAAGCATGTTTTTTTCTTAGTTGTTTCTTTGTACTTGTTTTTGTTTAAAGTAACTATTTCTATTCCTATTTATAATTATACTTTTCTTGCATTATATTAATCGATTAACATTATTTTCCATTGGAAATTATATATAATTGGAAAATAAATATTTTCTTTGCATCATAAACTAAAATATGTGCGAACTTAAAATGAATAGTTGAATGATGAAATACATGATTATTGGAGGCGTTGCAGGTGGGGCAACAGCAGCAGCGCGATTGAGAAGAGTAGATGAAAAGGCAGAAATTGTTTTGCTGGAAAAAGGTAAGTACATTTCTTATGCCAATTGTGGTCTTCCTTATTATATAGGTGGCGTGATTGCCGAACGTGAAAAACTGTTGGTACAGACACCTGAGTCGTTTGGTAAACGTTTTCGTATAGATGTGCGGGTTGAGAATGAGGCGATATCTATACAGCCTGATATAAAGAAAGTAACTATTCGAAAGGCGGATGGCAGTACGTATGAAGAGAGTTACGACAAGTTGCTCCTGTCTCCGGGGGCTACACCCGTAAGGCCGCCTTTGGAGGGAATAGATTTGGAAGGCATTTTCACCTTGCGCAATGTAGAAGACACGGATCGTATAAAATCATACATCAGTTCGAAATGCGTAAAGCGCGCTGTAGTAGTCGGGGCTGGTTTCATTGGTTTGGAGATGGCTGAGAATTTGCATCATGCTGGTGTTCATGTGTCTGTAGTAGAGATGGGGAATCAGGTGATGGCACCTATCGACTTCTCGATGGCAGCTCCTGTGCATCAGCATCTGATTCAAAAAGGAGTGGCACTTTATCTGGAAGAGGGCGTAACTCGGTTCGAACGGACGGATAAGGGGATTAACGTCTTTCTGAAAAGTGGTAAAACGATTCCTGCTGATATGGTGTTGCTGTCTATCGGAGTGCGTCCCGCTACGGACTTGGCCAAGCAAGCCGGATTAAGATTGGGGGAAACTGGTGGTATCTGGGTGGACGAGCATCTGGAGACATCCATTAAAGACATTTATGCAGTAGGCGATGCCATCGAATATCCGCATCCGTTGACAGGCAAGCCTTGGCTGAATTATTTGGCTAATCCGGCTAACAGACAAGGGCGTATTGTTGCAGACAACATGGCATTGGGGAACGTGGTGGCATACGAAGGAGCTATTGGTACTTCGATTGCTAAAGTATTTGATATGACAGTCGCTTCGACAGGACTGGCTGCCAAGCGGTTGAAACAATGGGGAATGGACTATTGCAGTTCTGTGACTCATTCGGCTTCACATGCGGGTTATTATCCGGATGCCCTTCCGCTGACTTTGAAGTTGACATTCCATCCTAAAACGGGAAAACTGTATGGTGCCCAATGTATAGGTTACGAAGGAGTAGACAAGCGTATTGACCAGATTGCCGGACTGATTAAGCGCGGTGGTACAGTGTACGATCTGATGGAGACGGAACATACCTATGCTCCTCCTTTCTCGTCGGCTAAAGATCCTATAGCTATTGCCGGATACGTAGCCTCTAATATTATTAGCGGAGCTATGCCTGCAATAACCTGGCGTGAACTGTTGGCAGAAAAAGAAAATGTAATGTTGATTGATACCCGTACTCCAGAGGAATACTCGTTTGGTTCTATTCCAGGAGCAGTCAATATTCCGCTTGATGAGTTGCGTAACCATTTGTCGGAGATTCCTTCGGATAAGCCGGTAGTGTTGTTCTGTGCTGTTGGCTTGCGTGGTTATTTGGCACAACGCATTTTGATAGGGAACGGTTATAAACGGGTACGTAACCTGATCGGCGGTTACAAAACCTATTCGGCTGCTGTAGCTTCTGTGCCGGTTCCGGTTGCGGACGAAACAGTATGTTGCAAATCTGAAGCAGTTTCAGACGAAGTATCATCCTGCGCTTGTGAATCACCGGTGGTGAAGATTAATGCGTGTGGTTTGCAATGTCCGGGACCTATTATGAAGGTGAAACAAGCAATGGATCATGCCGAGCCAGGGCAACAGATAGAAGTGGTTGCGACTGATGCAGGTTTTGCACGCGACGCGTCGGCTTGGTGTGATACAACCGGCAATAAGCTGATCCGAAAAAGTGAGTCGAAAGGACGTTATACGGTAGTAATAGAGAAAGGAAATAGTTGCCCGACGGCAACGCCTGTTCCTGCTGGACGTGGAAAGACATTGATTTTGTTTAGTGATGATCTGGACAAAGCGTTAGCCACTTTTGTACTGGCCAATGGAGCCGCTGCTACAGGACAGAAGGTATCCATCTTCTTTACTTTCTGGGGCTTGAATGTGCTGAAGAAAGTACAAAAGCCTAAGGTGGAGAAAGACATCTTTGGCCGAATGTTCGGTATGATGCTTCCGTCCAGTTCGTTGAAACTGAAACTTTCGCAGATGAATATGTTCGGTTTGGGAAGCCGCATGATGCGTTTTCTGATGAAGCGCAAGGGAGTTGATTCGTTAGAATCGTTGCGTGCCCAGGCATTGGAACAGGGAGTGGAGTTTATAGCATGTCAGATGTCGATGGATATGATGGGAATTAGTCGGGAAGAGTTGCTCGATGAAGTGACAATAGGCGGTGTAGCCACTTATATGGAACGTGCAGACAAGGCTAATGTAAATCTGTTCATCTAATAAAACGTCGGTTATATGGAAACTTTGTGTAAGATTCGTGATATATACAGGGCTATTGCAGAATTTGAGGGACAGTTCGTACAAATGTACGATCTATCTCTGAATGAAGGCATGCTGTTGTGCACGTTGCTTGACCGTACTCAGTTGACTGCAAGCGAAATTGCTGAGGCGTTGGGATTATCTGCTTCGAATGCTTCGAAAGTGATTCGCTCGGTAGAAAGCAAGAAGCTGATTACTCGTGTAGTGGGTAAAAAAGACAAGCGCCAGATGCTTTTTGCTCTGACGCTTGAAGGTAAAAACCGTATTTTAAATATCAAAGGAGCTACGTGGAAACTCCCTGACCTGTTGCTGCAAGCTATTGGTGAACAGCCTTAGAATTCGGTCAGGTCTATTTCTGTTACTCCTGTCAGTTTAGGAAGTGTGACTTCTTCTGCTCCCCACATTTCCAGTGTCACTGTTTTTTCTCCGTCCTTTTCATACTCATGTTGGGCGGCAGTGCTGTATATTTCTGTCTTTCCGTCTCCCCAGTCTATGTTTCCTGTGATATTGAGTCCAGAGAATGTAGGCGGGGTGAAGGTTAGACTATTGTGTGTAATTCTCAGCATTCCATAGCTGAATTGGCTCATGTCGTCATTGTCAGAGTTGAGTGATACTAATTCGGGTGCATCGAAAATAGTGATTCCTTTGGCAGTCATGGCTGCACGGAAGATGTATTTAACGCCTTGGGCTATACCGTATTTAGGTAGAGGGCAGGTATAGTCTTTACCATCTATTTTGAAGGTGACATTCACATCTGAACCGGATGAAGTGAAAGGTATGCAGAACATGTCGGGCATATCTTCCTTCCATCCTTCGGCAGACAGGGTATTATTACAAGTGATTGAGAATTTTTCCTGTGTGCTTCCTTTGATTTCTCCAGAAGCAATATTCAGAGTTCCTTGGGTATAGAAATTCTTTCCTTCAATGGTGATTTGTTCCAGCTTTCCCTCACCGTCGTAGTTTTCTTTTTTAATGTTGAAAGCCAATATGGGAAGAGCATGCTTTAGGGTCAGTTTCACAGAAGGTTTTTCGTAAGTAGCCTGAACTGCCGTACCGGTATACAGGTAGTCTGTCTGGCTATTGATCTCGATGGCTATAGCATCCGGAGTTCCTATATTGGCGCTATAAGGATAGAACGCACGAAGATATTTTTTCTGTCCACTGGTCAGTTCCAGAACAGGGTTGCTTTTCCAGGAACCGCTTTGTCTGGTGGCTTGGTAAGTGGGAACTTCTTGCCCGGAAGTGATTGAACTGCTTTCGAGAACGAATACGTTCATTGTTTCTCCGTCCTTTTCAATATCAGTAGTAACGTTTGTCAATGCACGCGTCTGCACTTCGGTCGTAAAGGTTACTTCTACTTTTTCGCCTCCGCCCAATTCTTCCTGGTCGTCTTTACAGGCAACAGCGGATAAACCGATGAGGGAGAATAATATATATTTCTGTATGGTTTTCATATGAAGTTCTGATTTTTAGTAAGAAAAATGCTTATTACTTGTTTCCGATGGTGAAATTCAATGTTTTACTGTCTTCTTCGCCAGTTAATACAATGGTGTAGGTGCCGGCTTCCAGTTCATTGGTATCTATTTTGATTTCTCCGGAATCGTCGGTTGTACCTTCTTTTATTACTTTATTATCATTTGAAGTCAACTTATAGGCGATATCGACTGCGGTGTTCAGCGTAATGATTTTACTAGTCTTGTTGTAAGTGAAAGAAGTGGCTTCTTCTACACTTGCTATTTCCTCACGGACAAGAATTTCTCCAGGGATACTTTCATCGTAGGCAGGTATTACTTGCCATTCGGTACCTTTACTTCCTTTAAAACGCATTTTGATTCGGTCACCACCTTTGATGGGTTGTGTAATCGTACAAGGTATGTCGCCGCCAACTCCATGGAACGGATCAAGGTCTTGTACACCGGCTATTTCACTAATGTCTTCTTTTACTTGTCCATTCTTATCGAATAGGGTAACTACGATTTCACCGTTGAAAGTGCTTAAACCAAAATTAAAGATGTATTCTGCAGAGATTGTAAATTCTTTGCCTGTTTGGATGTTCTTTTCGTTGGTATAGAGTCCTTTGCCTCCTTCGGTGCTTTGAGCAATGGCCAGTATGTCTGCATATTCCGAACTGGATTCTGCTTTCTTCAGTCCGAACACAGCATCTTGTCCTACGGTAAATCCACCGGTATTTCCACCGATACCCTGATCATTAGGATTCAGGCCAGACAGCAGATAATAACCGTTGGAATATCCTCCCCATCCCCAGTTTACGCTAAAGTAATTGTTACTGGTATATCCGTCCAATACGAATTGGTGGCCTTCATTTCGTTTATTGGATCCTCCGTACAGAACGGGACGATGGGCTTCAAGTTCTTCTTTCACCATTTTATGCCATTCGCTGTCCGAGTACCAGCTACGATAAAGTATTCGGGCGCCTTTGTCATATTTCATATGGTTAATCATACCTGTTATCGCGTTTTGGGTAGTGGCGCCTGTACCTCCTGTTGAGGCTACGTTATAAGTCGCTTTCGACATTACTCCACAGTCGTACATCAAAGTGGCGACTTCCTGTTCCGATTCGGCAGATGTGGATTTGTCATATATTAAAGGCATGTTATTCCAGTTGTAGGCATGTCCTAATGTGTGGGAAGGGACTGTTTGGGTACTACCGTTGGCAGCTTTATATGTATAACTTTCCAGTGTGCCTTCTCCGCAGTCCGGCCATTCGTGATATTTCATAATAATAGCTATGGCTGTGGCTACACATCCTGTGACAGTTCGTTCGCCGCTCAGCATGGGACATTTGTCATTGTATGGAGCATCCTGGTTCCACTTGGCGGTTTCCAGTTCTACTTCTATGTCGCCCACAACATCACTTGCATTCTTCCACGCTTGCTCCGTTGTGGCAGAGGCTGTAAAATGATTGTTTCTAGCTTCATTGATCTGATCTTTCAGTCCCAGCAGCCAGTTTTTCAGGTTGGCTGGCATATTTTCGGTCTTGAATGAGTTTTCGAATGAATAACCCAATACAGGCATGGCTACATCATCACCGGCAACGATAATGAATCCTTTTGAATCGGTACGGTTGAATACATAAAAAGCCGGTTCTGTAGCCGAAGTTCGGGTTGACGGATCTTCCCCGTCCCATACCAGTTGTAGTTGGGGTGATGCGCTACGAGTCTGGGTACTTGCCCGAAAGAAGTTCGCGGCTAACGACTGTGCCTGTTCTACGGTCACGTTGTCTGCTAAAAGAAGACCGGAGAAGAAGCAACACAAGATAAATAAAATGTTCCTCATAAACAGATTCCTTTTTTAGTAAATGGTTCTTTTATAAATAAAGCGCGCTAAAATAATGTTTTTTATGATATTTACCTATAATTATGCAATAAATAATCATCAGGTTATGTAATTTGCCTAAGATTGCTTTATTTTGCACTTACTTAACATTAGCTAATCTTATAGCCACTATGCAAAAAATGTTGTCTTTGCCGCCCAATTTGGTTTCGGCTTTTTATGAATTAGAGAAGGTTGACCCTAAGGAATGGTTCTGTACATCAGATCCTGTCGGTGTGAAATTAGGGTCGGGAGGTGGAACTGCCTGGTTACTCAGAGAATGGGCTCGGTGCCGTCAGAATGCCGACAAAACTGAAAAACGTATTTTACTTCATGCCGGCGGGCAAAGCCGGCGGCTACCGTCGTATGCTCCTTCCGGCAAAATACTTACTCCTATTCCGGTATTCCGTTGGGCACGAGGACAACGGCTGGGGCAAAATCTGCTTTCCCTGCAATTGTCGCTTTATGAAAAAATCATGGAGCGCGCTCCCGAAAAACTGCGTACGCTGATTGCCAGCGGCGACGTCTATATACGGGCTGAAGAATCTTTGCAGGATATTCCTGAGGCAGACGTGGTGTGTTACGGATTGTGGGTAGACCCTGTATTGGCTACTCATCACGGGGTGTTTGTTTCCGATCGTAAACAGCCGGAAGCTTTGGACTTTATGCTTCAGAAACCAACTTTGGCCGAATTGGGGCAGTTGTCAAAGACTCATCTTTTCCTGATGGATATCGGTATATGGATTTTGAGCGACAGAGCTGTCGATTTATTGGTGAAACGCTCCCAAAAGCCTGATGATGGTTCGGGAAAGCCTTATTCCGATTTGAGATACTACGATTTGTATTCTGATTTCGGATTGGCATTGGGCAATCATCCGCGTATTGCAGACGAGGAACTGAATGCCTTGTCGGTAGCGATATTGCCTTTGCCGGGAGGTGAATTTTATCATTATGGAACCAGTCGCGAACTGTTGTCGTCTACTGTTACGTTGCAGAATAAAGTGTATGACCAGCGACAGATTATCCATCGGAAGATGAAACCGAATCCAGCTATTTTTGTACAGAATGCAGAGATACATGTCGGCTTTTCCTCGGATAATGATAATGTGTGGATAGAGAACAGCTTTGTAGGTGAACGTTGGAAGTTGGGCAAACGGCAGATTATTACCGGTGTACCATATAATAATTGGGAGTTGGAATTGCCAGACGGAGTTTGTGTGGATGTAGTGCCTTTGAGTGAAGCCCGTTGGGCTGTTCGTCCTTATGGATTCGATGATGTATTCAAGGGAGATTTGAAGGACGAGAAGACTATGTTCCTGGGAAAGCCTTTCTTGCGTTGGCTGGATGAGCGGGGACTTACAGCAGAAGGCTGGAGTAAGCGAACCGATGATTTGCAGGCAGCTTCGCTATTCCCGGTTGTGTCTGATGCGGAACAGATGGGGAAAGTGCTGAACTGGATGGTCACAGATCCGATGTCTAAGAAAGGGAAAGACATTTGGTTGCAGAGTGAACGTCTTTCGGCTGATGAGATCTCGGCACAAGCCGATCTTAGGCTGCTGTATGCGCAACGTGAAAGTTTCAGAAAAAAGAATCTGGAGACTTTGGCTGCCAATTACGAGAAAAGCGTTTTTTATCAGTTAGATTTGGATGATATAGCCGGAGAATTTGCTCATTATGGGCTTCCTGCTCCTGAACTACTGCCTGATGATGCTCCGTTGATGCAGCGTATCCATAATCGGATGTTGCGTGCCCGCATAGAAAAGTTGGGTGAAAAAGATTTCAAGACCGACGAACAGGGTGCGTTTGCCCTGTTGCGTGAAGGATTGTTGGCCGATATGTATGCGAAGAAGAGTCGCCCGCATCTCAATGTCTACAGTGACCAGATTGTATGGGGACGCAGTCCGGTTCGCATTGATGTAGCAGGTGGATGGACCGATACTCCGCCATATTCCTTGTTTGCCGGTGGCAATGTGGTCAACATGGCCATCGAACTCAACGGACAACCTCCTTTGCAGGTGTATGTGAAACCTTGTAAAGAGTTGCGCATTGTGTTGCGTTCCATTGATATGGGAGCAATGGAGGTGGTGTCTACTTTTGATGAGTTGCAGGATTACAGACAAGTGGGTTCTCCTTTTTCGATTCCTAAGGCAGCTTTGGCGCTGGCAGGTTTTGTGCCGGCTTTCTCGGAAGTTACTTATTCTTCTTTGGAAAAACAGCTGGAAGCATTCGGTACAGGAATCGAAATCACATTGTTGTCTGCTATTCCGGCAGGTTCCGGTTTAGGAACAAGCTCGATATTGGCTTCGACGGTATTGGGATCGTTAAGCGATTTTTGCGGGTTGGCCTGGGATAAGAATGAAATTTGTCGGCGTACTTTGGCATTGGAACAGCTGCTTACTACCGGTGGAGGTTGGCAAGATCAGTACGGTGGGGTATTGCAAGGCGTTAAGTTGCTGCAGACCGAACCGGGCTTTATTCAGAATCCGTTGGTGCGTTGGTTGCCTGACCATTTGTTTACCCATCCTGAGTTCCGTGCCTGTCACCTTCTTTATTATACAGGTATCACCCGTACAGCTAAAGAGATTCTGGCTGAAATAGTACGTTGCATGTTTCTGAACTCATCTGTCCATCTGGATTTGCTTGCAGAAATGAAGACGCATGCTTTGGAAATGGCAGAAGCGATCCAACGGAACGACTTTGATGCTTTCGGACGGATGGTGGGTAAAACGTGGAAGCAGAACAAGGCTTTGGACAGTGGAACAAATCCGCCTGCGGTAGAACAGATTATAAACCTTATTAAAGATTATACGTTAGGTTATAAACTGCCTGGTGCCGGTGGAGGAGGCTATTTGTACATGGTTGCCAAAGATCCGCAGGCAGCGTTGCATATACGTGAATTGCTGACTCAGCATGCTCCTAATCCGCGGGCACGTTTTGTAGAGATGTCGCTTTCTAATTTAGGCTTTCAGGTTTCACGCTCTTGAGAAATAAAAGTGCACTAACTGCTGCACTCACAGTGCAATAACTTGTGCACTCAGAGTGCAGTAGTTAGTGCACTGTCAGTGCACAAGCCATTGCACTTTTTTCCCCTTATTCGTGGTGATAAGGGCCATTGTTCAGGATAGTCATGGCACGGTATATCTGTTCGACAAATATAAGGCGGACCATCTGATGCGAGAAAGTCATACGCGATAGTGAAAGTTTCTCCTGGGCAGCTTCATATACCCGCTGGGAAAAGCCGTATGGACCTCCAATGACGAAAACCAGGCGTTTGTTGACTGTATTCATTTTGCGTTTCATGTAGTCGGCAAATTCGATGGAACGCATTTCTTTACCTCCTTCATCCAGCAATACGACAACATCGCCAGGTTGCAATGCCTTCAGAATGAGTTCTCCTTCTTTTTCCTTTTGGATGTCGGTACTGAGGCTTTTGGTATTTTTCAGTTCGGGTATTACTTCTATTTCGAATTGCAGGTAACGTTTCGTGCGTTGTACGTAGTCGTTAATGGCTGTGATGAAATGTTGTTCTACAGTGCGCCCTACGACGAGTAATATTGTCTTCATAAGTTTCTGGTTTTGGTTGCAAAGATAGGGTTTTTTACCGATTTCACATATTGGGAGTATGTTCTTCGCTTGCTGGCAGGTTGTTTTGGGGGTCAAAATATAGAGAAATTATGGTGCGTTATGGCCTGTTTTATAAAGAATATGAGACTTTTTTCTTGTATTTTGGGATAAATGCTTACCTTTGCCTATCATTAATAATTGTGTAAATGAAAAAGCGAGTTATTTTATTGCTGGCTGGCTTTCTTGTTTGTTTGCCTATGCTTTTTGCTCAAGAGGTGCCAAATGCGCTCGTGATGGCCTTTAAAAAGGGAAATTCTCAGGAGCTTGGTAAATATTGGGGCAATGAGGTCGAACTGGTTATTCAGAAACATACCGAACGCGCAGACAAACGAACGGCAACGAATAAAATGGCCCGTTTCTTCTCTGGAAATCGAGTGAGTGATTTTCGGGTGAACCATCAGGGCAAACGCGATGAATCGAGCTTTATTGTGGGAACTCTGACAACGGCTAATGGCAAGTTTCGTGTAAACTGCTTCTTTAAAAAAACGGGTGACAAGTATTTAATACATCAAATAAGAATTGATAAGACAAATGAGTAAGGAACAAGAATTGATAGACAGACTGATTGATTTGTCTTTTGCCGAAGATATCGGCGACGGTGACCATACCACTCTTTCGTGTATTCCCGAAACAGCAATGGGAAAGTCGAAACTTCTGATTAAGGAGGCTGGAATCCTGGCAGGTATAGAGATTGCTAAAGAAGTATTCCGTCGCTTCGATCCTACGATGAAAGTCGAAGTTTTCATTAATGACGGAGCTGAAGTGAAACCGGGTGATGTAGCTATGATTGTAGAAGGAAAAGTGCAGTCGTTGCTGCAAACCGAGCGCTTGATGCTGAATATCATGCAGCGTATGAGTGGAATTGCTACAATGACTCATAAATATGTTGAAAAACTGAAAGGTACAAAAACCCGTGTGCTGGACACACGGAAAACGACACCGGGTATGCGTATCCTTGAGAAGATGGCAGTAAAGATTGGTGGAGGAGTAAACCATCGCATCGGATTGTTCGATATGATACTGCTGAAGGATAATCATGTAGACTTTGCAGGTGGTATTGACAAGGCTATCATGCGCGCCAAGGAATATTGCAAAGCGAAAGGAAAAGATCTGAAGATCGAAATCGAAGTGCGCAATTTTGATGAGTTGCAACAAGTGCTCGACCTTGGTGGAGTAGACCGTATTATGTTTGATAACTTCACTCCGGAGATGACCCGAAAGGCTGTAGAGATGGTTGGCGGGCGTTATGAAACAGAATCTTCGGGTGGTATCACATTCGACACATTGCGCGATTATGCAGAGTGTGGTGTTGATTTCATTTCGGTCGGCGCTTTGACTCATTCGGTGAAAGGACTGGATATGAGCTTTAAAGCTTGTTGATAAATAGAAATATGTTTGGAACGTTTTGATACGTTATGACCTCCCATAAAAGATGCATAGCTAATGCAGATTTATGGGAGGTTTGTTCTTTAACTTCTTTTTAGATTTTATATTGCAGCATTGTCCCAGGTGTTGCGTCTAATTAACGGATGGCGCAAGGAAGAGGCGCCCGTAAAAGAGCATTGGTATTGGAAAATGAGATAGAGTTGGTTGAGGGCTGTAGAGCGGGTATGGATTCCGCTCGGAGGGAGTTGTATACTCTCTATTCCAAACAGATGCTGGCAGTATGCTACCGTTATACGGGTGATATGGATGCTGCTTATGACGTATTGCACGATGGGTTCATTAAAATATTTACCCATTTTACGTTTCGTGGAGAATGTGCTTTGGGTACATGGGTAACCCGGGTGATGGTGACACAGGCTATCGACTATCTGCGCAAGCAGCAACGCTTCAACCGATTAGTGGTGACAGAAGAACAATTGCCGGATATAGCCGATGAAACGGAGGTAGCTGAAGCCGGATCACGGCTGTCTGAAGAATTGTTGATGAAGTTTGTTGCCGAGTTGCCAGATGGATGCCGTACTGTATTCAACTTGTACGTGTTCGAAGAAAAGTCGCACAAGGAGATAGCCGAACTGCTTCATATCAAGGAACATTCGTCCACATCGCAACTTCATCGTGCCAAAAGTCTATTGGTAAAAAGAATTAAAGAATATATTGACCATGAGAGAAAATGATGAAATCACCGGTTTGTTCCGTCGTCGTCTTGAAGGCATGGAGATGGACGTACGCGATGGCTTTTGGGAAGATCTGCAAAACGATTTGCTCAAAGCACAAACTGTATCGGGGAAGAAGACTATTCCTTTCTCTCCTAGATTCTATCGTACAGTTGCCGCAGCTTCTGTCGTTTTTGTTTTGGGAGTTGCTTCTGCTGCTTTTTGGTATTTCTCTCCTAAAGAAGAAATCGAGCAGGCTTTTACAGAAGTAGCAACGTTGGCTCCTAAGGGAAGCTTGGATGGAGATATTGTACAGGAAACCTTTCCACCGGTTCGTCAGATGGCATCGGGAAGTCAGAATACAAGTCCGTTGAGACAGGCCAGTGCGACGCCTGCAGTTGTGGCTGAAGAAGATGAAAACGAAAATGTTTCGGTGAGAGTATCTATCACAATTACGCAACGACTTTACGGTAACCGCCAATCGCAGGGAGGAGGACATTATGCTCAGGCTGGTGGTCTGCACTACAAACCGTTATCCGGAAAATCCTCTGAACAAAAAGAAAATTCCTCTGTTTCTATATCGGAGGAAAAAGATAATAAGACTGAAGATGTACATGCTCCCGTTCGCAACTGGGCTCTGAAAGCTTCGCTTGGTACTTCTTTACCTAAGGGGGACTTTGCGGCACCTTTGACAGCTGGGGTTTCGGTTGAACGGAGATTGAACAAATACCTGTCTTTGGAAGCTGGGTTGCAGTATAATTACTTGCCGGTTGGTAAGTCGGTTGGCAACGATTTGCAGGCATTGGCAGTTCCGTTGCGGCTGAATGTAGCTTTGGCTACATTTCCAAAAGTAGATTTGTATGCAGTTGTTGGTGGAAGTGCAGAGAAGATTGTTAATAAAGGCTTTTCCGAAGATCCAGTTCGCCTTTCGGCTGTGGCAGGATTAGGAGTAGGCTATAAGCTTAATGAACGTTTGTCTTTGTTTGCCGAGCCTCTGCTTTCGCATCATTTTGCAACCGATTCCGAAGTCCGGAGCTTACGTAGTGAACGGGCGACCAACATGAATCTTCTGTGTGGAGTGCGTATGACTTATTAACCATAAATTTGAATGTATGATGAAAAACTTAAGAACTAAAATATATATGTATGGACGCATTCTGACGTTTGTACTCTTTATATTGACTTTTGTCTCTTGTGGCAAGGAAACATTGGACTTTAATAATCCGGATGTTGAACTGTTTGTCAAGCAGTTGAAGAACGGAAATTATTCGGCTGAAGGTACTGATGGTCTAAGTAAGTTTCCGCATTTTAGTCAGGACGATATAGATGATCTGTTGAAGTATGCAGACGATCTGACGGTTATCCCTTCCTTTCCTTTGGCTCCTGTATCCTATTCGGCTGGCGGAAAGTTGCGCTTGGGAGAATGTCTGTTGTGGACTGTAGAGACAATACGTCTGGGACATAATGCTTCTATGGGCTGTAAAATGGTTCATACGGATGCCGAGAATTATGAGGGTATCTACTTCTTGTCGGACGAAGAAGTGATTGATGCAGTGGCCCGCTATCGTCGTTGGTGGGAGGCACGCAAGTATCCGCGAACGATGTGGACAATAGATCCTTGCTATAACGAACCTCTTTGTGGCAGTGGATATATGTGGTGGTAATTTGATTTCCTTATGAAAACATTTTTGCTCGTTTTAGGGCTGCTGTTTACAGTAGCTCTCCCTTGTTATTCCCAAAACTGGACGGCACAGGACTCTTTGCGCTTACAGAAATTGTTGGATGGCGAGAAGCAACCGGAGCTGAATCCGGAGGCTATCGAAGAACTGTTTCACGGAAAACTGATGGGAAATCAAAAGCTGTCAAAGCAGAAAAAATGGCTGGACTTTGATGAAACCTTGCCGACTGCTCCTAAGGTTTCTACAGAAAAAGTTGTGTTGACGTTGTATCCTTATAAACCTAATACACCCTATAATTGGGATCCTGTATATCAGAAGAAAATACATGTCGATAAAGACACTTGGCGAGGACCATTCTATCAGCTGAAGACACTGAAGACTCCTACCAATTGGGCTAAAAATCCGTTGGATGCCGGATTGCGTGAATCCGTGGAACAGATAGAGGCTACAGGTTTACGTTATCGGGCGACAGAGCGGCTGAATAATATGATGGTGGGTAACTGGCAGAGCACGGCTGGTTGTGGTGTAGGAGGTTTGGACTTGATGTTGCCGTTTACCCGAGAATTCTGGAGTTTCAAAAAACGCAAGATCAGAAAGCGCACGCTGGAGGTATTGCGCACGTATGGAGACTCGATTACGGTATGGGAACGAAAAGATATGGACCCAGGTCTGAAGTAAGGTGGAAACTTTTTGCTGTTATTGTTTGTTCTTACTATAAATATGCTGGTATAAGCATGGAATGGTCAAGAAGATTATCCGATACATACATTTAATTTTTGTAGTGAGATATGAATAGAATAAATTCTCTTTTTGGAATTAAATATCCTATTATTCAAGGAGGAATGGTGTGGTGCAGTGGTTGGAGATTGGCTTCCGCTGTGAGCAATGCCGGAGGATTGGGACTGTTGGGTGCAGGATCCATGCATCCGGAAACCTTGCGTGAACATATTCGGAAATGTCAGGCTGCTACAACAAAACCGTTCGGAGTTAATATTCCCCTGATGTATCCCGAGATAGAAACGATCATGCAGATTGTGGCAGATGAAAAGGTCAGGATTGTTTTTACTTCTGCCGGTAGTCCCAAGAAGTGGACAGGATGGTTGAAAGAACGTGGTATAACAGTGGTGCATGTTGTCTCATCATCACGTTTTGCCGTTAAAGCTGAAGAGGCGGGTGTTGATGCTATTGTGGCAGAAGGTTTTGAGGCTGGCGGTCATAATGGACGGGAAGAAACGACTACCTTGTGCTTGATCCCAGCCGTGCGAGCAGTAACATCGCTGCCATTGATCGCTGCCGGAGGAATAGCAACCGGAAGAGCTATGCTGGCTGTGAGAACACTGGGAGCCGAAGGCGTTCAGATAGGAACGCGTTTTGCATTGACTGCAGAAAGTTCGGCCAGTGAAGCTTTCAAGAATTACTGTTTGCAATTGGAAGAAGGAGATACCCGTTTGATGCTGAAGAAACTTTCACCGGTTCGTCTGGTACGGAATAAATTTAGAAGTGACGTGGAGATTGCCGAAGCAAGAGGTGCAAGTGAAGAGGAACTTCGTTTGTTATTAGGACGAGGACGGGCCAAATTGGGTATGTTTGAAGGAAATCTGGAGGAAGGTGAACTGGAAATAGGGCAGGCATCTTCTTTGTTGTGTGGTAAGGGAATCCAGACAGTAGAGGAGGTAGTAAACGACTTGCAGAAAGAATATGCTGAAGCATGGAATGAGATGCTTAAAAGCGATGCCCTGATCTGAAAAGCTGGAGAAATTAAGGTATAAGACATTAGTCTGTATGCAAAGAAATACACGGATTGCAACTAATAACGATGAGTGTTGGGAAGCATCCGTGTATTTTTTATGTTTCGAGAAAACGTCTGGTTGGATAAACAGCGTATCTTTTATAGTTCAATTGTCTCGTATTTCAATCCGAATACGTCGGCCACAGCTTTGTAGGTGACTTTGCCTTCTACAATGTTCAGTCCGAGTGCCAGTGACGAATCTTCTTTGCAGGCTTGTTTCCAGCCTTTGTTGGCTAACGCTACAGTGTACGGCAAAGTAGCGTTGGTCAAAGCCATAGTCGAAGTAAAAGGTACGGCACCAGGTATGTTGGCTACTGCATAATGTACAATCCCATCTAATATATATGTAGGATCACTATGGGTAGTGGGGTGTGAGGTTTCGAAACAGCCTCCTTGGTCAATGGCTACATCCACCAGCACAGTTCCCGGCTTCATCAGTTTCAGCATATCTCTGGTTATCAGATGCGGTGCCTTATCTCCTGGAATGAGGACAGATCCTATTACCAGGTCGATGTTAGGCAGCTCTGTCACAATGTTGTGCATGGACGAGTAGAGTGTCTTGACATTTTTAGGCATTATTTCGCTAAGGTATCGCAAGCGGGCAAGATTTATGTCAGTGATCATGACTTCAGCTCCCATACCGGCTGCAATTTGGGCGGCATTGGTTCCAACAATACCTCCTCCCAGCACAAGTACCCTTGCCGGGCGTACTCCTGTAACTCCTCCCATGAGTTTGCCTTTTCCGCCTTGTGGCTTTTCGAGGAAGTGTGCACCGACTTGTGTGGCCATACGTCCGGCCACTTCACTCATCGGAGTAAGCAAAGGCAGCGAACGATCTTCTTTTTCGACTGTTTCGTATGCAATGCACACAGCACCACTTTCTATCATGGCTTCAGTCAGCACTCTGTCGGCGGCAAAGTGGAAGTAGGTAAATACAACTTGCCCTTTTTTGATGAGTTTATACTCAGGTTCAATAGGCTCTTTAACCTTGACAATCATATCGGCAATGGCATATACCTCGTCAATCGAAGGAAGAATCTTGGCACCTACGGCCTGATAGACGTCATCGGTGAAGCCGCTATTTGCACCGGCATTGGTCTGTATATACACTGTATGCCCTTTCTTCACCAGTTCGGCAACTCCTGCAGGGGTCATTCCTACACGGTTCTCATTGTTTTTAATTTCTTTGGGTACTCCGATAATCATAACCTTGAAGTTTTAAATGTGAGGTTAAACATGGCTAAAGATACTGATAATTCTGATATTTTGTTATTTGTGTAGTGTGTTGTATAGCATATATGCAGCTTTTTGCTTGCAAAATGATTAATCGGCATTTGCATACGAGTTTTTTTCATTACTTGAATCTTTCTTTTTATATTTGCCGTACGTTTAAGTATAAAAAATAATTGTTTGTTGTAATGAACGGAAATCTTAGGTCTATTCTCTTTTTATTGGTAGGGTATAGCTTTTTTGTGCAGACGAAAGCACAAGATGTTTTATTCCACCCTCCTTTTGATTTTCCGATTGTGTTTTCCGGAAATTTTGGTGAGATACGGGCCAATCATTTTCATGGGGGACTGGATTTTAAGACCGGTGGAGTGACCGGTAAGCCTGTGTGTGCATTGGCAGACGGATATATCTCCCGAATTCGTGTTACTCATGGGTCGGGATATGTGCTTGATGTTGTTTACGATAATGGTTATTCTACTATCAACCGTCATCTTAGTGCTTTTGTAGGCGAAATAGCCCGTAGGGTAGAAGAACTGCAATATAAGGAAGAAAGCTGGGAAGTGGATATAACTCCCTCACCTGACGAATATCCGGTAAAAGCCGGACAAGTCATTGCATTGAGTGGGAATACGGGATATTCGTTCGGACCTCATTTGCACTTGGATGTTTTTGAAACATCAACCGGAGATTACGTCGATCCGTTGCCCTTTTTTAAAAAGAATGTGAAAGATCATACAGCACCACGTGCACAAGGCATTATGGTATTTCCTCAGCCTGGCCGTGGAGAAGTAGAAGGAAAGCAGACTCCAATTGCATTTTCCATGCAACGTCTGGGAAAAACCATTGTGGCCTGGGGATGGATTGGCTTGGGAATTCGTGCTTATGATTATATGGAAGGGGCGCAGAATCGTTATGGAGTGCATACGGTGATTCTGGAAGTAGATGGAAAGGAAGTATTCCGCAGCGTGGTCGACCGTTTTGCTTATGAAGAAAACAGGTACATCAACTCGTGGACGAAAGGACAATATATGAAATCGTTTATCGCTCCTGGCAACCGTTTGCGCATGTTGCATGCCTCCAATGACAGTCGCGGACTGATAAATATAGATGAAGAACGTGCCTATCAGATTGTTTATACATTGATGGATGCGTTGGGCAATACATCCAAAGTACGCTTTACCGTGCAGGGAAAGAGGGCTGAGATTGCCATGATGCCTCCTCATCCGGAGAAATATGTTTTTAAGTGGGATAAGACAAATTACCTGCAAGAGCCGGGAATGGAACTTGTGGTGCCTCGTGGAATGCTTTACGAGGACGCCCGACTGAATTATGCCATATATGCCGACAGTGCTGATATTTCCTATACCTATCAGTTGAACGACGCCGTAGTGCCTTTGCATGACTATTGTGATTTGAGCATCGGTCTGCGGCATTATCCGGTAGACGATATGTCGACATATTACGTGGCCCGTGTGACTTCTAAAGGAGGAAAGTATGGTGTAGGGGGCAAGTTCGACGATGGATTTATGAAAGTTCGTATACGCGAACTGGCTACCTATACAGTAGCAGTTGATACGGTACCTCCGGTTCTGACTCCGGTAGGGCAAGGACAATGGGGGCGTACGGGGCGCATCGTGTTTAAGGCCAAGGATAAGGAGACCGGTATCAGCAGTTATCGGGGGACCATTGATGGGAAATACGCATTGTTTGGCAAACCTAATTCTGTCAGTGGAAATCTGGTTTGCGAACTGGATCCCAAACGGGTGAAGAAAGGAAGCAGGCATGTGCTGGTAATGACCGTCACGGACGGTTGTGGAAATAAGACAACCCGTCAGTATCATTTTGTGTATTAAGTGCTGTTTCAGGTATGTGTATTATCTGGGAGTTAAATCAAATATATCGATTAAATAAAAAAGTAAAGTATGAAAAGTAAAAGACTGATTCTTTCCGTCTCGTTGGTGCTAACAGCTGTAGTCAATGCACTGGCTTGTACCAATCTGATAGTTGGGAAAAATGCCTCGGCTGACGGTTCTACCATTGTTTCTTATTCTGCCGACTCCTATGGCTTGTTCGGCGAGTTGTATCATTATCCGGCAGGTGTACATAAAAAAGGTACGCTGATTGATATTTATGAATGGGATACCGGCAAATATTTGGGAAAGATAGAACAGGCCCGTCAAACTTATAATGTGATTGGAAATATGAATGAATTCCAGGTAACTATCGGAGAAACGACCTTTGGAGGACGTCCGGAATTGGTAGATACTACTGGAATAATAGATTATGGCAGTCTGATATATTTAGGGTTGCAACGTTCGCGTACAGCTCGTGAAGCAATCAATGTGATGACAGAATTGGTTGAGGAATACGGTTATTACAGTAGCGGTGAGTCGTTTACTATTGCCGATCCTAATGAAATATGGATTATGGAAATGATCGGGAAAGGACCGGGTGTGCGTGGTGCAGTATGGGTAGCTGTACGTGTGCCGGACGACTGTATTTCGGCACATGCCAATCAAAGCCGTATTCATCAGTTTGATATCGAAGATAAAAACAATTGTATCTATTCTCCGGATGTGATATCTTTTGCTCGCGAAAAAGGCTACTTCAATGGAGTGAATAAAGACTTTAGTTTTGCCGATACTTATGCTCCGCTTGATTTTGGCGCCCGTCGCTATTGTGAAGCCCGCGTGTGGAGTTATTTCAATATGTTTACCGATCGTGGAAATGAATTTCTCCCTTATATCGAAGGAAAGAGTGATACACCGATGCCGCTTTACGTAAAGCCGAACCGGAAGATTTCTGTACAGGATGTAAAGAATGCCATGCGCGATCATTACGAAGGTACTCCGCTTGACCTAAGCAAGGATTTTGGTGCAGGTCCGTATCACACTCCTTATCGTCTGTCTCCACTCGATTTCGAAGTCAATGGGGTGAAATACTTTAATGAACGTCCTATCTCTACACAGCAGAGCGGTTTTGTATTTGTAGCGCAGATGCGCTCAGACATGCCCGATCCTATTGGTGGCGTACTTTGGTTCGGAGTAGATGATGCCAACATGACAGTGTTTACACCTGTATACTGCTGTACCGATAAGGTTCCTGTATGCTATACACCTGTTGATGGTGCAGATTATATTACTTTCTCCTGGAATTCTTCTTTCTGGATATTCAACTGGGTGGCCAATATGGTATATCCGCGTTACGACCTGATGATTGATGACGTCCGGGCTGTTCAGACTGAACTGGAGACGACATTCAATAACGCTCAGGAGGGTGTAGAAGCTGCCGCCGCCCGTTTGCTGGAAACCGATCCGGTAAAAGCCAAACAATTCCTGACCAATTATACGAACATGACAGCCCAAAGTACGTGGGAGACTTGGAAGCGTCTTGGTGAATTCTTGGTTGTGAAGTATAACGACGGTGTGGTACGTCGGATGAAAGATGGAAAGTTTGAGCGTAATGCCATTGGACGGCCAGCTGGTGTTACTCGACCCGGATATCCGAAAGAATTTTTGGAAGAATATGTGAAGCAGACAGGCGACAGATATAAAATACCTGAATAATTTGTTAATTCATTTTATGTGTTTATCTTTGTAGCAAACAAGTTTTGAATATATCTGTTGGTAAAGAGCATATGAATTGTAAAATCTTTAAATAAATTTTGTATTATGGAAAATCAAGAACTGATTAAGCAGGTGACTGAGAAAGCTGAACAGTGGCTTACCCCGGCTTATGATGCCGAAACTCAGGCTGAAGTAAGAAAAATGTTGGAAAACCAGGATAAGACAGAACTGATCGAAAGTTTTTATAAGGATCTGGAATTTGGTACAGGTGGATTGCGTGGCATTATGGGAGCCGGAAGTAATCGCATGAATATCTATACAGTGGGGCTGGCTACTCAGGGATTGGCCAATTATTTGAATAAATGTTTTGCAGGAAAAGGTCAGATTTCAGTAGTCGTAGGTCACGATTGCCGTAACAACAGCCGTAAGTTTGCAGAGATTTCTGCTGATATTTTCTCGGCCAATGGCATTAAAGTCTATTTGTTCGATGATTTGCGTCCTACTCCGGAAGTATCGTTTGCTATCCGTCACTTGGGTTGTCAGAGTGGTATTAATATCACGGCAAGTCATAACCCGCGCGAATATAATGGCTATAAAGCTTATTGGGATGATGGCGCCCAAGTATTGGCACCGCACGATACTGCAATTATTGATGAAGTGAACAAAGTAACTGTAGCTGATATCAAATTTAACGGAAACAAAGATCTGATTCAGATTATCGGTGAAGATGTTGATAAGGCTTATCTGGATAAGGTACATTCAATCTCTATCGATCCCGAAGTTATCAAACGTCAGAAAGATTTAAGTATTGTTTATACTCCTCTGCATGGTGCAGGCCGTGCCTTGATTCCGGCTTCGCTGAAGTTGTGGGGATTTGAGAATATCCATTGTGTAGAGTCTCAGATGGTGAAGGACGGTAACTTCCCGACAGTAGTTTCGCCCAATCCGGAAAATGCAGAAGCTCTGACGTTGGCTATCAAGTTGGCTAAGGAAATTAATGCTGACATTGTAATGGCGAGCGACCCGGATGCCGACCGTGTAGGTATGGCATGTAAGGACGACAAGGGCGAATGGGTACTGATTAACGGTAACCAGACTTGTCTGTTATTCCTTTATTATATTATTAAGAACCGTTTGGCTACTGGTAAGATGCAGCCGGGCGACTTCATCGTGAAGACAATTGTAACTACCGAGCTTATTAAGGCTGTGGCTGATAAGAACAAGGTTGAGATGCTCGACTGCTACACCGGATTCAAGTGGATTGCCCGTGAAATCCGTTTGCGTGAAGGCAAGCAACAATACATTGGCGGTGGTGAAGAAAGCTACGGTTTCCTGGCCGAAGACTTTGTGCGTGATAAAGATGCAGTTTCTGCTTGCTCTTTGCTGGCCGAAATCTGTGCTTGGGCTAAGGATCAGGGTAAGACACTGTACGATATCTTGATGGGTATTTATGTAGAATACGGTTTCTCGAAGGAAACTACAGTAAATGTGGTAAAACCCGGTAAGAGCGGCGCCGAAGAGATCAAGGCCATGATGGACAACTTCCGTGCTAATCCTCCTAAGGAAATCGGTGGATCGAAAGTCTGCGTGATAAAGGACTACAAGACATTGAAGATGACTGATGCAGCTGGTCAGGTGACCGATCTGAATATGCCTGAATCTTCTAATGTTCTTCAGTACTTTACCGAAGACGGAACGAAGATTTCTGTTCGTCCGTCGGGAACAGAACCTAAGATTAAGTTCTATATTGAAGTAAAAGGCGAAATGGGATGTCCGAAATGTTATGCAAGTGCTAATGCCGAGGCTGAGAAGAAAGTTGAGGCTGTTCGTGCTTCTTTAGGCATCTGATAGAACTCTGATATTATTTTTCCCCTCCTGCAGCCTGTTTTTTTACGGGTTGCAGGAGGGATTTTTTTTGTCCGTAGTTAGGGTTCCTAAAGTCCATAGTTACGTCGCTAAAGTCTATAGTTATGCTGCTAAAGTCCATAGTTATGACACTAACGTCCATTGTCTGGAAACAGTTGTTCGGTTAGGTTATTCTTTTAGATTTTATCTGTATTTTTGTCATGCCTGTTAAGCCGTTGTTCAGTATCGTTTATCCGTGTTTGCTGACTCTTCGGGCGCGGCAGGAGTGAACCCTTGCTATGTGGAAAACAACATTTAGAAAAATCAATGTGACATGAAGATCAGAAATTTAGAAAGAAGAATCGTTATTGTGGCAATGGCATGTCTGTTCAGCTTGCCGATGGTGTCTCAGGTTTCTTTATTCCCGACGCCGGTAGAGGTCCGGAAAGCGGAAGGCTATTTCATGGTTGGTAGGAATCTTCAGATTGGCAGTAACGGAGGATATGCAGCGTTGCTGGCCGGGAAGTTGGGCGAGGAACTGAAAGAGGTATCCGCAGATACTCGGGCATCGGGAGAGGTATTTCTGGAACTGAATGAACTTGCCGGTTTGCCTGATGAAGGCTATATGATGGAGGTAACTCCTGCTAAGGTTGTTTTGAAAGCTTCGTCGGCAGCAGGACTGTTTTATGCTAAAGAGACATTCCTGCAGTTGGCTGAGACGGCTGGAGGAAAAATCAGATGTTGCAGGATTGAAGATGCTCCGCGGTATTCCTGGAGAGGCTTTATGCTCGACGAAAGCCGTCATTTCTTTGGTAAGGAGAAGGTCAAGCAGTATCTTGACATGATGGCTTCGCTGAAGTTGAATGTTTTTCACTGGCATCTGACTGACGAACCGGGCTGGAGAATCGAAATCAAAAAGTATCCGAAGCTTACCTCCGAAGGCGCTGTAGGAAACTGGCACGACCCGAAGGCACCGGCTCAATTCTATACCCAGGACGATATACGCGAAATAGTGTCTTATGCTGCCGAGCGTCATATCATGGTTCTTCCTGAATTTGATATGCCCGGACATGCTACAGCCGTCTGCCGTTCCTATCCCGAAGTGTCCGGTGGAGGTGAGGGAAAGTGGGAAGGTTTCACTTTTCATCCCTGCAAGGAAGAAACCTTTGAGTTTATCAGCCATATTTTCGACGAGATTATTTCTCTTTTTCCGTCGCCCTATATCCATGTAGGTGGCGACGAAGTGCATTTCGGAAACCAGAGCTGGTATACCGATCCGGAGATTCAGCAGTTCATCAAGGACAAGAATCTGGGCAATGAGGTAGGACTTGAGCATTATTTTATCCGTCGGATAGCCGACATGCTGGCTTCGAAAGGAAAGACCATGATTGGCTGGGATGAGATTGTGGATGCAGGCGTGTCACCCGAGAAAGCTGTAGTCATGTGGTGGCGTCACGACAGAAAACATCAGCTTGTAAAGGCCCTGGAAAACGGGTACAAAGTCATTATGACCCCGCGCCGACCGTTGTATGGTGACTTTGTGCAGTACGGCCAACATACGGTAGGACGTTTCTGGGACGGCTATAATCCGATAGAGGATATTTGCCGTTTCCCTGAACCGATCATACATTTGGCACAAGGCTATGAAGATCAGCTGATGGGCCTTCAGTTCAGTATGTGGACCGAGCGTGTGGCCGATGAGAAGAGACTTGACTTTATGACGTTTCCCCGTCTGGCAGCTGTTGCCGAGTCGGCATGGACACCGGCAAAAAAGAAAGACTGCAGCCTGTTTATGCAGAAGCTGCCCAAATTCCTGAAACTGCTTGATCGGTTAGGCATTTACTATTTCAATCCTTTTCAGCCGGATGCTACTCCCGAACCGGATGCACCCGATAAAGACGATGTGCTGAAGAACGGCTGACCCGAACAGAGCTGAAAAGAAAAACTGCACCGGACTCATAGAATCGAATGTCTACAGTCCGGTGCAGTTTTTATATATGTCGGATTACCAGAAAAGCTTTGCAGCATGTACTGATAGGAGGAAAGGAGTGATTATCCTTTTGCTTCCTGATACATGAAACGCTTGATGCTTTTCTTCGCCGTTTTCTCAAACTCTTCAAAGTGAATCTTGACTTTCGTTATCTGGCAATAAGCAGGCAGTTGCTGGTTCAGTTCTATCCGGTTGTTTTCCATGATGCCTTCGATGTCTTTCTGTTGCAGGCCATGCGCGAAAGCATCGTCGAAGTCGGGATAGATAAGTGCTACAAGTTTGTCTTTCTGCAGGACAACCAGCGACTCGGATACATAAGGCATGTTGTTCAGTTTGCTTTCTATTTCCTCCGGATAGATGTTCTGTCCGCTGGCTGTAAGCAACATGTTCTTGCTGCGTCCTCTGACGGTGACGTAGCCGTCTTTGTCCATGGTGCCCAGGTCACCGGTGTGCAACCAGCCGTTCGCGTCGATGATTTGCGCTGTGGCTTCCGGATTTTTATAGTAACCCAGCATCAGGTTGGCTCCGCGGCAGACGATTTCGCCTGCTACATGTTGCGGGTCGTTGGAGTCAATCTTGACTTCCATTCGTGAAGTTGCTTTGCCGCAGGAGGCCAGTTTCAGGGTTTCCCAACGGCTCGAACAGATGATAGGACCGCATTCTGTCATACCATAGGCAATGGTGTAGGGGAAGCCGATGGATTTCAGGAAACGTTCGACATCGGCATTGAACGGTGCTCCTCCGATGATGATTTCGTCAAAGTTGCCACCGAATATTTCCATTGCTTTCTTGCGGGCATCGGCCTTGATGTGGTCGTTGATGATGGGCATCCGCAGCAGCAGTTTTCCAATACGGTTGTCGACACGAGGCAAAATATCCTTCTTAATGATTTTCTCGACAATGAGCGGTACGCAGGAGATGACCCGTGGCCTGATTTCTGCGAAAGACTGTGCGATAATCTTGGGCGACGGCATACGGGTAAGAAAGTACAGATGGGCACCGGCAGAGAATCCGTACAGGAAATCATATACCATACCGAATACATGTCCCAACGGAAGCATGGATACGATGTGGTCGCCCGGGCGAACGGGCAACATTTCGTGGCAATAGGCGATGTTGGACCACAGGCTGCGATAGGGTAGCATGACTCCTTTCGAATAGCCTGTTGTGCCTGATGTATAGTTGATGACCGCCAGTTCTTCGGGTGAAGCCTCTTTGCGGTAGCAGATGTGTTCCGGACGGAAATTCTTGGGATAGCGTTGCCCGTAGATGGCATTGCGATGCTCGAACGCTTCCATCAGCCGTTCGTCGCGGCAGACTACCGGGTTGAAGTCCGGCATCAGTACAATGCCCAGCAGCAGCGGCATGGCATCTTCGTTCAGGTTTTCCCATATCTGGTCGCCGACAAACAGCAGCTTGGCTTCGGAGTGGTTGACAATGTTGTGTATGTTGTCAGCCTTGAATTCGTGAAGTATGGGGACAATGACTGCACCATAGGTCAGGGTTGCAAGAAAAGTCACGGCCCAATGTGCGCTGTTGCGTCCGCAAACGGCAATCTTATCGCCGGGCTTAATGTTGGCACTTTCCAATACGATGTGGAATTTGGCTATTTTCCGGGCAACATCTTTGTATTGCAATGTGGCGCCTTTATAATCTGTCAGGGCATTTCTGTCCCAGTTTTGTATGATGCTTTGCTCAATGTAGTCAATGAACTGCTGTTTCTGTTCCATTTGTTAAATCGGCACACTTTAGTTAAAACCGTGCAAATATAGGGCTTATACCAATGCGAAACAAGCAGTTCATGTTTTTTAGTTTTTACTTTTCTCCGAAATGAGCAGTAGTTTATCGCCTACATGCAGCTTCAGGCTTCCATTGGGAATGAGGTATTCGTCGCCTCTTTTTACAATCATCACCAGTGTTCCCTGAGGCAGGTTCATGTCTTTCAGGGTGTCGCCCTGTGCCAGTATTTCTGGAGTGACGGTCATATCTTTCAGGTCGGAGTCTATCTCATCGGGCAGTTCCACACCGAAGTCGTTGCCTGTTTTGGGCATCGGGATGGAGAGGCCCAGCAATCGGGCAGCCCGCGATACGGTAGTTCCCTGGATGATGAGCGAGACGATGGTGATGAAGAAGACAATGTTGAAGATGACATCAGAGCCCGGCACATTGGCTACTACGGGATAGGTGGCAAAAATAATGGGAACAGCTCCGCGCAGTCCGACCCATGAGATGAACAGACGCGATTTGAGCGTTATTTTTTTGCCGAAAGGCAGCAGGCAAAGGAAGACGCTGAGCGGACGGCCTATCAGAATCATGAATACACCGATGAGCAAGGCCACGCAGGCTACTTCGAGCATCTCGTGCGGATTGACCAGAAGTCCCAGGCACAGGAACATGATGATCTGGAACAGCCATGTCAGTCCGTCCATAAAGGTATATATTTCTTTCCTATACATAATCTTGGCGTTACCCACCATCATTCCGGCTATGTAGACAGCCAGATAGCCGTTCCCCTTCAGCAGGTCGGTGAGGGAGAAGGTGAAGAACACGAATGCCAGCAGCAGAATCGGGTAGAGTGCTTGATTATCAATGTTGATTCTGTTCAGGATGAGGATGGCCAGTTTTCCCAGCAGATAGCCGGCGCCGGCTCCGACGATGAACTGCACGATGAACGAGCCCAGTATGTGTGCGGTTTCCATCCCCGACGACTGTATGAACTGTATCAGCACGATGGTAAGCATGTAGGCCATCGGGTCGTTACTTCCGCTTTCCAGTTCGAGCATGGGACGCAGGTTGTGCCTCAGGTTTATCTTCTGCGAACGCAGTATGGCGAATACGGAGGCCGAATCGGTCGAAGACATGGTAGCGGCCAGCAGCAGGCTGGTGATAAGCGGGAAGTGAATGTTGGTCCAGCTCATGCCCGAAAGCCACCAGATGAAGAGTCCGGTGAACAGGGCTGTAAGCAGTACGCCCGCTGTAGACAATACGATACCCGGCCACAGGATGGGGCGAATCTCGCTTATCTTGGTATCCATACCGCCCGAAAACAGGATGACGCTCAGAGCAACCATACCGATGAACTGTGCCTCCTGTGCATTGTGGAACTGCAATCCCAGTCCGTCGCTGCCAAAGGCCATGCCCACCATGAGGAAGAGCAACAAGGCTGGTACTCCGAAACGGTAGCCGGTCTTTCCGACAACGATACTGACAAAAAGTAAAATAGAACCGATAAGAAGGATGTTTTCTGCTGTAAAAATCATATTGTAGAATAATAAATTATTGGACGGATGTAAAGATACCAATCTTTAGTTGAATTTTAAAACAAAGGTGGTTTTTTTTCCGGGCAAAAGGGAAATGCTGCCACCCGACAGGCGCATGATTTGTCTGGATATGCTTAAGCCGATGCCGCTTCCGCCCTCTTTGGTCGTGAAGAAGGGGATGAAGATGTGTTCGGCAATCTCCTGAGGAATCAGCGGCCCGTTGTTCGAAATCTCTATGAATATGGCTTCGGAGTCGTTGCAATAGGCGCGTATGCGTATGCAACCCGTGTCGGCTTCCTTGTTGGGAGATGACTCGATGGCCTGTATGGCATTTTTCAGAATGTTGATGACGACTTGCGCTATCAGGTTCTCGTCGGCATAGATGATGAGGTCCTCGGGGGCGACATCGGTCTGGAATGTGATGTGTGCGTCGGGATGCTGGTGCCGGGCCAACTCGATCATTCGTGTAATGAATCCTTTGGCATAGAACAGAGATGGCTCCGGCGTCGGGATTCGGGTGAACTTCCGGTAGGTTTCGACAAATGCGAGCAATCCCTTGCCGGTACTGCTGATGGTTTGCAGTCCGTTGCGTATTTCTTCTTCTACCGTTGGGGTTGAGGCTTCGTCCGCTTTGCCCGGTTGGGCGACAAGGTGCAGCAACGTATCGCTTAGCGAGGTGATGGGAGTCACTGCATTCATGATTTCGTGTGTCAGGACACGGGTGAGCCTGATCCACGAATCGATTTCTTTTTCGTCCAGTTCGTTGTTGATGTCGTTCAGGGCAAGAATGCGCAGAGACTCGTCGCGAACCACTATACCGCTGACGCGTACGGACAGGTTGACCGTGCCGCGCTCGTTGCTGAAAGCAATCTGCAGTTTGTCGCCCGGGCGGCATTGGCTGATGGTGTCCGTCAGTCGGGAGTCGACGCGGCTAAGCTGCTTGACGTGGGTGAACACATTGATGCCCAGCAGCCGTAGGGCTTCATCGTTCTTTTGATAGACGGCTCCGTTTTCGTTCAGCACTACGATGCCGGTGTTGACACAGCCCAGAATCAGCTCGTAGTATTTCTCCTTTTGGATGGTTTCTTTCTTGACGTTGTGCAGGATGCATGCCACTTTGTTCAATGCCCGGTTGACTATTCGGTTTTCCCGGTTGTGGTCGTCCTCGTTGAAGTGGATGGAGTTGTCATTGTTTTCAATGGCATCGAGCAGAAAGAGTACGTTGCGTATGTGGCGGCGGTAAAGCCGGTGTTGCCAGTATAGGGCGACGGGCAAGAGGGCGGTGAACACAAGGGCCCAAAAAGTAGGATTGAGGAATCTTGGGAGGGGCAGGGGATGCCACAGGAGCGTTGCCCAGAAGAAACCTGCCATGAAAGTCACCAGCAGACTGACGCCCACCCGGAACGGATAGTATTGTCTTGGATCTTTTTCCTTCATTCGCGTAACAGTTTGTTAGAGTCCGAACTTCTTCATTTTATTGTATAGGGTCTGGCGGCTGATTCCCAGTTGGGCGGCTACGGCAGACAGGTTGCCGTTGCAGCTGTCCAGTGCTTTGCGAATCATCTTGAACTCCATTTCTTCCAAAGTCGAGGCCGGCATTTCCGGGCTTTTCTCCTGATGGGAGGTCAGTTGGAACAGTTCGGCAGGCAAGCAGGTGTCATCGCAGATGATGACGGCCTTTTCGATGGTGTGTTCCAGCTCGCGGATGTTGCCATACCAGGGATGCTGCTTCAGCTTGGCTTGGGCACTTTCGGTGAGGCTGACCAGCGGCTTGTCGTAGCGTTTGCAGAAGCGGGTAATGAACATTTCGGCCAGCGGAACAATGTCTTCGGGGCGTTGCCTGAGCGGCGGGATTTCCAGATGTATCGTGTTGATTCTGTACAACAGGTCTTCGCGGAATTCGTTCCTTTGTACCATGTCCTGAAGATTGCGGTTGGTGGCGCAAATCAGGCGGATGTTGACAGGAACCGGGGTGTTGCTGCCTACACGGACAATGCTGCGGCGCTGGATGGCTGTCAGCAGTTTGGCTTGCAGGTGATAGGGCAGGTTGCCTATTTCGTCCAGGAAGAGGGTACTCTGGTCGGCCGATTCAAACTTGCCGGCACGGTCGGCATGTGCGTCGGTGTAAGCGCCTTTGATGTGGCCGAAGAGCTCGCTTTCGAACAGGCTCTCGGTGATGGCCCCCATATCTACGCACACCATTTCGTGCTGGTGGCGGTGGGACAGTCGGTGTATTTCGCGTGCCAGCATCTCTTTGCCGGTACCGTTTTCGCCGGTTATCAGTATGTTGGCATCGGTTGCGGCGACTTTTTGTACCAGTAGCTGCAAGTGCTTCATGGCGGGACTTTCTCCCCAATACATGCTGTCTTTTTCTGTTTTCGTTTTTTTCCGGTCGGTATTGTTGGCCGGTTGCCCGTCTTCTATGGCGCGTATCAGGGTTTCGATTACTTTGCGGTTGTCCCAGGGCTTGACGATGAAGTCGGCCGCTCCCTCTTTCATGCCCCGCACGGCTAAGTCGATATCGGCATAGGCAGTAAAGAGCACAACGGGCAGCTTGGGGGCAGCCTTTTTGATTTCGTGCAGCCAGTAGAGCCCTTCATTGCCCGTGCTGATGCCTGCTGTGAAATTCATGTCGAGCAGGATTATTTGCCATTTTTCCTCGTTGATGACGGAGGGCAGTGTGACAGGCGAAGAAAGTACTTTTATGGTATTGAAGTAGGGCTTTAGCAGTAATTGCAATGCTGCGAGTACTCCCTGGTTGTCGTCAACTATGAGAATCTTTCCGTATTTTCTGTTCATCCTTATTTCTGGTAAGCTTTGTTTATTCGGGCTTCGCGAGCCATATGCTTGGAGAGCCTTTACAGAGAGGGTAAAAGTACGAATTAAATCTGAAACGCAAGCTTTGTCCGGAGGATATTTTCGACGATGGACTGGAAGTTGCCCGATTGCGGTACGCGCGGCTTTGCTCTTTATTTTCCAACCGCAGGTTTCCGGCGGGGATAACAGCGGAGTTATGTCCCTGTTCCCGTGGGGTTATGTCCGTATCCTCCTGAGGTTACGTCCGTTCCCTCAAGGGGAAACTCTCGTTCCCCAAGGAGGTTACGGCCGTTCCCCAAAGAGGAAACGACAGTTTCCAAGGCAGGAAACGAACGGAAACTGCAAGTGTTTGAACTACAGATTCTTGCTCTTTTCCTCTCGTTGCGCTTGGGTCATAAGAAATCTCTCGGCTGACCGGCGGCGTACATCCGGTTTATATCAGCTGCATCTTTATGCCGAACGAAAGGCTCAGGTAATCTTTGGGCTTCAGATATTTGTTGGTAAATGCGCTTATCACGTAGAGGTCGCATGTGCTGATTTCGTAGAACAGGCTGATTTGTTTAGCCATAAACCGATGTTTTTGGTCGATGTTGAACGTGACTCGTTGCCCTAAGAAAACATGAAAGCGTATTTTGGACGAAAAGCCATAATAACCTTTAGGATAACGGTCCGGCTCGTTCACCCAGAAGTCATCGCCAAATACGGTATTCACATACATGCCGCACGTAAGCGGGTTGATGCTGAACGGACTTTCTTTGATGCGTAAGTCCCAAGGGATATAATTTTGTTTTAAAGTGAAGGTAAGTTTGGCTTTCCTCGATTCATATTTAGGCAGAATGCCGAAAAGCATGTCTGTCTCCCACTGATTGTGACGTCCATAGTCCCAACCGGGTCCCACCGATACGAGGCCTATATTGCCTGCAAACTGAATTTTGCTGTATACAGGCATCAGGGCTTCCCAGCGGTTGCGGTAGCGGCGGATGCGATGGTCGTATTTGTTTTGATACTGTGGCATGTCTTCCTCGGTCGGTGGTGCCCATATCGTATCGTGTTTTACTATCCAGACGGTATCGTGCTGAAGTTCTGCCTGCTGGATGGTGGAAGAATCGGCGGGTTCGCGATAGGTGATTCTTATGCTGTCTTCCTGCTCTATTTGTGCCTGAAGCGGAAATGCGAATGCGGACAGGAGTAGAGCAAGGCAATAGGGAATGCCTTTTTTAATAATATACCACTTCTCTTTCATAGCCTTCAGGTGTTATGGTGAAAATATAATAGTTGCGGTGTTTCATGCAGTCGCTCATATAATACATGATTCCGTCCTCGAAAAGTTCTTCTTCAAAAAGATGATGTTCGTGGCCTGCAGTACAAAACTGAATGCCTGGAAACTCGATGACATACCGTTCGAATACCCGTGCCACATTGTTGTTGAACTGGTCGGCATACGGGCGTACGTGCATGGATATGACAGTCTTGTCAAATTCATCCCTGCGGTTGTGAATTTCGTTTTCCAGAAATTCGAAGTCGGGGATGGGCTGCGAATAGTCGTTTTCGAGGGCATTGGTATTCAGGCAGACAAACTTGACACGTCCGGCAATGAAACTGAAATTGGGATTACCGAAAATGGCTCTGTAGGCTTCTTCGCCAGTTCCCAGACAGTCGTGGTTGCCAATCAGCGTGACGTAGGGTGTGTTCAGCTTATTCATAATGTCGCGTTGCCACAGGAATTCGTTGGTGACTCCGAAGTCGCTCATGTCGCCTCCATGTATCACAAAGTCAATATCGTTTCGCTGATTCAGATGTTCGACAAAATCCTCCGTCTCGTCGTACCATCGCTGTGAGTCACTCATTGTGACGATCCGTAGGGTGTCTTTGCCCAGGCAGCGTGCCTCGATTTCTTCGATATTGTGTGCATTGACATTTGTTTCACCGCTTATTCGTACATCGTAAGGATGATAATCTATCATGTCGCAACCGGCTAGCAGCAAACATGCCGAAATGGTGTAAAGTAGGGAATGCCTCATGTCTATATCTTACGTTAATAATAAAAAGCTGTATGATCGCTCGGACTGTTTGTATAGTGTGATACTCTTCTCTGAGAGGTGGTGTGTGATAAAACAGAAGCCGATAAACAGGTTGCAAAAATATGTTTTTCTCTCTGAATGTAGTTTACCAGATTGACTCTTTTTGTGTTCCGAAAGGAATACTTTACAAAGGTAGCAGGAGGAGGGGGAGGAAAATTGGCTTGCTTTTCGTTGGGGAGGGAATAAAACAGAACCGGCAGGTATAAAAAAACTGGCTATCAATGATGCCATTGATAACCAGTTCCAGTTCTTTATATATTACTTCTTTTCCGTTAACGGATTCGGTTTACTCGAATGTTCCATAACGTGTAGGAAGCAGTTTGCGGTCGCCTAGAGTGTTGTCTACGCGGGCTACGTTGATCCAGAATTTGTTTTCGCGTACATTCTCTGTCGGATAGGCAGCTTTGGTACGGCTGTAGCAGTGATCCCATTGGTCTGCTACTACTTCGTATTCGGGATGCGGAGCGTTGACCAGTACGTTGTCGGTCTTGTCTGCTGTTCCGTCTTTCACTTCCTGAATTTCATTCCAGATGGATAGCATCACTTGAACAAAGTTGTCGAGTTCGGCCAGGCTTTCGCTTTCGGTTGGCTCGATCATCAACGTGCCATGAACAGGGAATGAGAGGGTAGGAGCGTGATAGCCGTAATCCATCAGACGCTTGGCGATGTCGTTTTCGCTGATGCCTGTTTCCTCGTGAATCTTCCGGCATTCGAGTATCATTTCGTGACCTACAAAACCGTTAGCACCACGATATACGATTCCGTAAGTATCGTTCAGGCAAGCGGCCAGGTAGTTTGCATTAAGTATGGCTATCTTGGTGGCGCGTGTCAGGCCTTCGGCACCCATCATGCGGATGTAGCCGTAAGTGATAGGCAGAATACCTGCACTACCGTACGGAGCAGACGAAACTTCGTTGGCTGCATTGCCAAACATGTGATGTCCGGGGAGGAAAGGAACCAGGTGGCTGGCTACGCAGATAGGACCTACACCCGGGCCACCGCCACCGTGAGGTGAAGCAAAGGTCTTGTGCAGGTTCAGGTGGCAGACGTCGGCACCGATGAAACTGGGGCTGGTCAGGCCGACTTGGGCGTTCATGTTGGCTCCGTCCATATAGACTTGTGCACCGCAATCGTGGATGATCTTGCAGATTTCTACAATCTCGGTTTCGAAGATTCCGTGTGTAGAAGGATAGGTAATCATCAGGGCTGCAAGGTCGGAGCGGTTCTCTTCGGCTTTGGCACGAAGGTCTGCCATGTCGACATTGCCGTGTTCGTCGCAGGCACATGTTACGGTGGTGAAACCAGCCTGAATGGCTGATGCGGGATTGGTTCCATGGGCTGAGGCCGGTATCAGAATCTTGTTGCGGTGGCCTTGACCGATGCTTTCCAGATAGGCGCGGATGACACGCAATCCTGTATACTCGCCTGCTGCGCCGGAGTTGGGTTGCAGGCTGACACCGGCAAATCCGGTGATGACTTTCAGTTCATCGCTCAAATTGTTGATAAGTTCATGGTAGCCCTCTGCCTGGTCTTCGGGGACAAACGGGTGAATGTTCATGAATTCCGGGCGGCTTAACGGAAGCATCTCGGCTGCAGCATTCAGTTTCATGGTGCACGAACCAAGCGAAATCATGGAGTGTGCCAGCGATATATCTTTACGGTCCAGGCGTTTGATGTAGCGCATCATCTCTGTTTCCGTGTGGTACAGGTTGAATACTTCATGAGTCAGGAACGGCGTTTTACGTTTGATGGTATCCTGCAGAATACTGCTGTCGGGGATGCTGGTGATTTTGTGCCAGTCTTGTTCGGCAGCAATGGTGAATATGGAGAGCAGCACATTGACTGCGGCAATGTCTGTGGTTTCGTCGATGCTGAATCCGACGTCACCGTTGTCGAAGTACCGCAGATTGACTTCTTTGCTCAGGGCAATGGTGCGTATTTGCTGAGCCGACAGATTGTCGGGCAGGGCGAAACGCAGGGTATCAAAGTATTGTGTATTCTGTTGGCGGAAGCCCAGTTTGCTGATTGCTTTCTCCAGGAATACGGTGATACTATGGATGCGTTCGGCTATGTTGCGGATGCCTTCCTGACCATGGTATACGGCATAGAATCCGGCCATGGTGGCAAGCAGGGCTTGAGCAGTACATATATTGGATGTAGCCTTCTCGCGCTTGATGTGCTGTTCGCGTGTCTGTAGGGCCATGCGGTAGCACAGCTTACCGTATTTGTCACGCGACCATCCGATGATACGTCCAGGCATGTTGCGTTTGTATTCATCGCGTGTGGCAAAATAGGCAGCCGACGGTCCGCCGTAGAACATCGGAGTACCCAAGCGCTGTGTCGATCCGAAGACAATATCAGCACCCCATTCGCCCGGAGGAGTGAGCAGGGCCAGACTCAGGATGTCGGCAGCTACAGCTACTTTGCAACCGGCAGCATGGGCTTTTTCAACGAAACTGCGATAATCCTCAACGTTACCGCTGGCATTGGGGTATTGAACTACGCAGGCAAATATGTCGGGAGTCAGTTCCATTTCATTATAACGTCCTACAGTAAGGCGAATGCCCTGCGGGATGGCGCGGGTTGTCATTACGGCCAAGGTCTGCGGGAAAATGCTTTCGTCTACAAAAACGGTATTCGCTCCTTCTTTCTGTTGTGCGCGCGAGCGGAGAGCGTACATCATGGTGACGGCTTCGGCTGCTGCAGTTCCTTCGTCGAGGAGGGAGCAGTTGGCGAGCGGCATTCCGGTCAGGTCGCATACTGCGGTCTGGAAGTTCATCAGGGCTTCCAGACGTCCTTGGGAAACTTCAGTCTGATAAGGAGTATAGGATGTATACCATACTGGATTTTCGAAAACATTACGTTGGATAACCGCCGGGGTGATGGTGCCATACCAACCCATACCTATATATGTAGTATAAAGTTTGTTTTTCGAGGCCAGCTGGGCAATGTGGCCTGCAAATTCATATTCAGTCATAGGTTCGGGCAAGTCGAGAGGCTTGTCTAAGCGAATATTGGACGGAATGGTCTTGTCTATCAGTTCATCAAGGCTGCTAACGCCTATTTTGCGTAGCATAGTCTCTTCATCCTGGGGAGTAATCCCAATGTGGCGATTGATCAATAAGTCGTTTTTCATATCTATATTGATTAAAAATGTTTTTTAATTCGGTTCCTTTTTTGTCAAGCAAGATAATATGGTTTATCTGAAGAATGGATTTTCGGCTTTTTCGATACCAATGGTAGTGGGTGCGCCGTGTCCTGGATAAACAACTGTTTCGTTAGGTAGCACAAACAGGCGGCTGCAGATGTGCTCTATCAGTTCATCGAAGTTGCCTCCCGTCAGATCGGCACGTCCGATACTGCCTTGGAATAGTACGTCGCCCGAGAACATGCAATGTTCGGCGGCACAATAGTATACCAAACTGCCGGGTGAGTGCCCGGGTACGTGGATAGCTTCGAGCTGGGTGTTTCCGAAGGTGATGATGTCGCCGTCGTGCAGATATTTACCTAACGGGACAGGAGCTTCCTGAAGCTGGAATCCAAACATCCGGCTTTGCTTGGGAGCTTCATCTATCCAATACTCATCGGCCTGATTGGCTTCGGCTTTCAAGCCAAATTCTTTCAGCATAAAAGGGTTGCCAAAGATGTGGTCAAGGTGCAGGTGGGTATTGAGCAGATGTTTTATATTCAGCTGGAAGCTGGTAATGAATCCTTTGAGTGCCTGCTTCTCTTCTTCGTAGAAGCACCCGGGGTCGATGACAACTGCTTCGCGCGTTTCGTCCCATAACACGTAGCAGTTCTCGGGGAACATATTGAATTCAAATCTTTTAATTTTCATCTTTTTTTGTATGATTTTCTGATTTATAGATTAGAGGATTTACAAGTGAAAATGCAGTCTGGTTTATATGGCCGTATAGACTACTTTTTTGGTTTCGAAAAATTCTTCTTTATAATAATCTTTCAGATCCCATATGGCGGTTCTTTGCTTGAATGGCAAAGTCTCGTTTGCCAGTTCGCCACCTTTCAGGCAGATAAGCCCGTTGGGCAAGGCATTTCGCCCTTCGGAAGCAATGTTTTTGCGGATGATCTTTATCAGGTCGGCAAGGGGCATGACGGCACGGCTTACGACAAAATCGAACTTCTGTTTCTCTTCTTCCGCACGTTCGTGGCAGAAAGTCGTGTTCTTTAATCCGATGCTGTTGGCAACTTCGCTGGCTACACGTACTTTTTTCCCGATGCTGTCTACCAGATGGAAATGTGATTCGGGAAAAAGAATGGCCAGCGGGATGCCCGGGAATCCTCCTCCGGTGCCTAAGTCCATAATACGGGTGCCGGGGCGGAAACGGATTACCTGCGCTATTCCTAATGAGTGGAGTACATGGTGCTCATATAGATTCGTAATATCTTTGCGGGAGATTACGTTTATTTTAGAGTTCCAGTCGGTGTAGAGGTCGTACAGAGCAGCGAACTGTATCTTTTGTTCGGCTGTCAGGTCGGGGAAATATTTCAATATGATGTCCATTGCCTTCTTGATTGCTTTAACGTTGCAGATTGATTTCTGGTTGTTCTTGTCTTATCTGACGGATTCTATTATTTGCAGGTCGTCACTTAGCAAATGTTGCATCATTTCCCATGGCAAGCTGATTTCGATAGCCCCCATTACGTAAGGGGCGATGTCATACACATTATAATAGAATGTAATGCCTTCCTTGGTCAGATAGAAATTCTCGGTAGGGGTCAGTTCGCCTGTGCTGGCATATCCCATTTCTTCGAGCTCTTCGCGCGACGTAACTTTGTGGATAGCCATTAGCTGGTTCCAGAGCAGGTCGGTCAGAGACTCTTCGTATCCTTCGGCAAAGAGGTCGTCCAGACGGATAGGACGCATGGTGCGGAGGTCAAGATTGAGGAAGGAAGTCATATATATACCATGTGCTCCTCCTGTATATTCTTCGTAACGGAAACGGTATACTAACAGATCTTTGGTATAATATTGCACGTTGCTCTGTAGGTGTTTATAATAGGAATACCATGCTCCGACATCAGACGAAGGGTCATTGTTCTCTTTCTGATAGAGTGGCTCTAAATCGGACCGGTAATCGCTGATGTATTTTTGGGTATATTGTCCGATGGCTTGTTCGGGTTGCATGGCAAGGTATTTGTCGCCCAGGCAGACGGATAGGAAATAGGTGTTGAGGCTATCCTTTAGGCGGGAGTCGGACGACTGACTGGCAAATGTAAAGTTGATAACCAGATTGCACGCGGGCTTGGCTGTATCTCCGAAAAGGTGGGCGGTCTCGTTTACTTGAATGCTGTCGAACTCTAATGAACCTGTGTTTTTGTTCATCTTGTTACCGCACGAGAAGAAAAAAATGCTTGCTGTAAGCAGAAAGATGAATTGGCTGACAGTTTGCTTTTTCATATCAGTTTTTGTTTTATAATCAATTTGTTGATCAATGCTCTTTAAGGACAAATATAGAATATATTGACGAACCAATTGTATGGAAAAAGGAAAAAATGAGTTTTATTAGTTGTTCTCTTTTTCCAATATATTCAGGGCATTGAGCCATTCCAACGTTTAGGCTTCCACTGTTTTCACCCAATACCCATTTCCGTACTTCGTATGCACCCTGCGCCCCAACTGCGCCAGCAGCCGGGCGAACGACGTGCACGAACAGTCCTTCAGCGCAGCAGGATTCTTCTTCTTCACCGTGGCATAGATTTCGGCAGCAGACATCAGGCGGGCACCCTGCTCGCCCGGCTCGGCGAAGCGGAAACAGGAGCTGACCAACTCTTCGGCAGGCGTAACGCGGTAGAACGGGCGGTTGGCCTGTTGGATTTCGGCTTCCTCTTCCTTGCTGAACCAGCAGCGTTCGCCGTTCTCCAACT
>OGEZ01000178.1_pt1 | contig 70742 bp, 57 predicted proteins | sample 1570831 | NCBI WGS metagenome assembly OGEZ01 (sample SAMEA2582059, study PRJEB24529) | metagenome | biome: Human gut stool | place: China | collected 2011 | reverse complement strand
GTTGTATATAAAGGTTTAATACCTGTAGTTGGCCGAATACTTACATTGATACAGCATGGTAAAATAAAAACTCCTGAGAATTTACTTCCCAGGAGTTTTTTATAGGTATGTTATATCCGTTTATATTAATAATGGATATGTTTGTACTTTTCGAGTTACTTCTTATTTGATAACACCTAATTCTTTACCCACTTTGATGAAGGCTGCAATTGCTTTATCAAGATGTTCTTTTTCGTGACCAGCTGACAATTGTACGCGAATACGAGCTTGACCTTTCGGAACAACCGGATAATAGAAACCTGTTACGTAAATACCTTCTTCTTGCATCTTGGCTGCAAAGTCTTGTGACAACTTAGCATCATATAGCATTACTGCGCAGATTGCTGATTGAGTCGGTTTGATATCAAAGCCGGCAGCCATCATCTTATCACGGAAGTAAGTAACGTTCTCCATTAATTTCGTATGCAAGGCATCGCTTTCCTTCAACATCTTGAACATCTCCAAGCTTGCACCAACGATTGCTGGAGCTACAGAGTTAGAGAACAGATATGGGCGAGAACGCTGACGAAGCATATCGATGATTTCTTTCTTACCTGTTGTGAAACCACCCATAGCACCACCAAAGGCTTTTCCTAATGTTCCGGTAAATACATCAATACGTCCGTAGCAATTGAACTGTTCGGCAACGCCATGACCTGTCGGTCCAACTACTCCAGCAGAGTGTGATTCGTCGACCATAACCAAAGCATCATATTTTTCTGCCAATTCACAGATCTTATCCATCGGAGCTACATTTCCGTCCATAGAGAATACACCGTCTGTAGCGATGATACGATGACGTTGTGCTTGTGCTTCTTGCAGACAGCGTTCCAAGTCTGCCATGTCTGCATTTGCATAACGATAACGTTTTGCCTTACACAAACGAACACCATCAATGATAGAGGCATGGTTCAAAGCATCTGAAATGATAGCATCTTCTTCTGTAAATAAAGGTTCAAACAAACCACCGTTTGCATCAAAACAAGCTGCATATAAAATAGTATCTTCTGTTTTGAAGTAATCAGAGATTGCTGCTTCCAATTGCTTGTGAAGATCTTGAGTACCACAAATGAAACGGACAGAAGACATACCGTATCCATGAGAATCCATGGCAGCTTTGGCTGCTTCAATCAGACGTTTGTTGTCAGAAAGACCCAGATAATTGTTCGCACAAAAGTTTAAAACATCGCTTCCAGCATTTACCTTGATGTCGGCACGCTGCGGAGTGGTAATAATTCTTTCATTCTTGTACAAGCCGGCTGCCTGGATGTTTGCCAGTTCTGCAGCTAAGAAATCCTTAAATTTTCCGTACATGATAATATATATTTAATGGTTCTAGATTAAGATACCGTAAAGAAACAAATATTTTTTATTTGAATCTTGCGGAAAAAGTTTTGTTTTTGACTAAACGAAACAAAGTTCTTATTTTTTTTTGAGAAACAGGCGAAAAAAATCAAGAAAATCATGTAAAAACAATTTTTATTCTTCTACCTTTGTTCGCAGATAACTTAAATCTCAAATGTAAAATGAAGAATATATTAATTATTGGTTCAACCGGACAAATCGGTTCTGAACTAACCATGAAGTTGAGAGGTATTTATGGCGGAGCAAATGTAGTTGCAGGATATATTCCGGGAGCAGAACCTAAAGGCGAATTATTAGAGTCGGGACCTTCTGCCATTGTTGATATTACAAACGAACAACAGATCGCAGAAACCGTTTCTCGTTATAAGGTTGATACTATATATAATTTGGCGGCTTTATTATCTGCTGTTGCAGAAGCCAAGCCTCAGTTGGCATGGAAGATCGGTATGGGCGGATTATTCAATGTATTGGAAGTAGCTCGTGAAATGCATTGTGCCGTATTTACTCCGAGTTCAATTGGTGTTTTCGGTAATAATACTCCGAAAGACAAAACTCCTCAGGATACAATCCGTAATCCGAGAACGATGTATGGTGTAACGAAAGTTTCCGGAGAGTTATTGAGTGATTATTATAATATCCGTTTTGGCGTGGATACTCGTTCAGTTCGTTTCCCGGGTTTGATTTCTTATGTAACACCTCCGGGTGGTGGAACAACCGACTATGCTGTTGATATTTATTATTCTGCAGTTAGAGGTGAAACATTCAAATGCCCGATCGCTGCCGGTACATTTATGGATATGATGTATATGCCGGATGGTTTGCGTGCTGCTATTGAAATCATGGAAGCCGACGCTTCGAAGTTTGTACATCGTAATTCATTCAATATTGCATCTATGAGCTTTGATCCGGAAATCATTTATAACAGCATCAAGAAGTATTTGCCTGACTTCAAGATGGAATATGATGTTGATCCGTTGCGTCAGGCGATTGCAGAATCATGGCCTAACTCTTTGGACGACACTTGTGCGCGCGAAGAATGGGGCTGGAAACCGGAATATGACTTGGATTCTATGACTCGTGATATGTTGACCAAGTTGAAAGAACGTTTGGTTGATGCTAAAAAATAAGTAAAACAATACATTTATTTCTTATTCTATATTGGGGAATTGAGTTGACTTCAGAAACTCAATTCCCTAATTCCTTTTTAGTGGTAACTTTTTCTGATTACTCCTTAATTTTTATGAGTAAAGGGAAGGCCTCTTCCTTATTTCTTTTAACTTTGCGTTTACAACATTCTTTTGGCTTATGAGTATAGAATTATTTCACCAGATATTGATCGGTTTTTCTGCTGTCGGATTGATTGTTTTTATTGCACTGTTTTTTGTGAAAGCAGGTTATGGCATGTTCAGAACAGCGCAATGGGGATTTTCTCTCCCGAATAAAATAGGATGGCTGCTGATGGAAGCTCCTGTCTTTTTCGTCATGCTGATCTTATGGTTACAGAGTGGCAAATCTGTTTCGTCCGTCCCTTTTCTCTTTTTCCTCTTGTTTGAATTGCATTATTTCCAGCGTTCTTTTGTTTTCCCTTTTCTGATGAAGGGAAAGAGCAAGATGCCTGTTGCCATCATGCTGATGGGTGTGGTATTTAATTTGCTGAATGGGTATATCCAGGGAGAATGGCTTTTCTTTTTGGCTCCGGAAGATTTGTATTCATCGGCCTATTTATGCCGGATTAATTTCTGGATAGGAATTATTGTCTTCTTCCTGGGAATGGGAATCAATTGGCATTCTGATTATGTGATCCGCCATTTGCGTCAGCCGGGCGATACCAAGCATTATTTGCCGGAGAAAGGGATGTATCATTGGGTAACATCCGGGAATTACTTCGGCGAATTGCTGGAATGGACCGGATTTGCTTTGGCTACTGCTTCGCCGGCTGCCTGGGTATTTGTCTGGTGGACGTTCGCCAATCTGGCGCCTCGCGCTTATGCCATTCGCCAGAAATACCGTGAGGAATTTGGCGTAGAGGCTGTCGGGAAACGAAAATGTTTAATACCTTATATATTCTGATATGACTTCGATATTATTTACACCCGGAAAGATAGGTCCGCTGACCGTGCGTAACCGGACGATCCGTTCGGCGGCGTTTGAAAGTATGTGTCCGGGAAATGTTCCTTCCAAAGAATTATTGGATTATCATCATTCGGTAGCGGCCGGTGGCGTTGGGATGACAACGGTAGCTTATGCTGCGGTGACACGCAGTGGTTTGTCTTTCGATCGTCAGCTATGGATGCGTCCGGAGATTGTTCCTGGCTTGAGAAAGGTGACGGATGCAGTGCATAAGGAAGGCGCTGCTGCCAGTATCCAGTTGGGACATTGCGGGAATATGTCGCATAAAAGTATCTGTGGCGAAACACCGGTTGGTGCTTCTACCGGATTCAATTTATATTCTCCGACTTTTGTTCGTGGCTTGCGGAAAGACGAACTTCCCGCCATGGCAAAGGAATTTGGTAATGCTGTTCGTCTGGCACGCGAGAGTGGCTTTGATGCTGTCGAGATACATGCCGGACATGGATATCTGATCAGTCAGTTCCTGTCGCCTTATACCAATCATCGGAAAGATGAGTTTGGCGGTTCGTTGGAAAACCGGATGCGTTTTATGGATATGGTAATGGAAGAAGTAATGAAGGCTGCCGGGAATGATTTGGCTGTCTTGGTGAAGATGAACATGCGCGACGGCTTTAAAGGAGGTATGGAATTGGACGAAACGTTGCAGGTGGCTCGCCGACTGAAAGAAGACGGAGCTCATGCATTGGTATTGAGCGGCGGATTCGTAAGTAAGGCTCCTATGTATGTCATGCGTGGAGCTATGCCTATCAAGACGATGACTCATTATATGGATTGCTGGTGGCTTAAATGGGGCGTCCGGATGGTGGGTAAATGGATGATTCCGACCGTACCTTTCAAAGAAGCTTATTTCTTGGACGATGCTTTGCTGTTTCAGCGGGAAGTTCCGGGTATTCCGTTGGTTTATGTCGGTGGTCTGGTGTCCCGAAAGAAGATAGAAGAAGTGTTGTCGTTGGGCTTTCCTTTTGTGCAAATGGGCCGGGCCTTGCTGAATACGCCTGATTTGGTCAATCGGATGAAGGCGGAAGAAGATTATTGTTGTGATTGCGGTCACAGTAACTTCTGTATTGCCCGTATGTACACATTGGATATGGCCTGTCATAAGCATCTGAAGGAGAAAATCCCAACTAGCCTGCAAAAGGAAATCGAACGCTTGGAGGAGGAAGCCCGGTCATGAAAGGTCGTGCCGTCATTACGGGTGCCGATGGAGGCATGGGTTCTGAGATTACGAAGGCTGTTGCTCAGGCAGGTTATGAAGTCATTATGCTTTGTTCCAGTCTGGAGGCCGGAACAATCCGCCGGAATCAGATAGCGCAGGAGACAGGTAATCAGGATATACAGGTTCGGCAGGTGGATTTGTCGATCATGAGTTCGGTCATGGCCGTAGCAGATGGCTTACTGGCTGATGGGAAGCCGATTGCTTTGCTGATGAATAATGCCGGAACCATGTGTACGCATTTTCAGCAAACACCCGACGGACTGGAATATACCGTAGCAGTAAATTATGTGGCTCCTTATCTTTTGTCGCGTAAGCTGTTGCCTTTGATGCAAGCCGGTTCCCGGATTGTCTGCATGGTTTCTTGTACGTATGCCATCGGTCAGATTACGCCTGAGTTTTTCACTCGTGGGAAGAAAGGAGAGTTCTGGCGTATTCCGATATATAGCAATACGAAATTAGCGCTTTGGCTTTTTGTACGTAAGTTGGCTTTGGAAGTAGCTTCGCGGGGTATTTGGGTAGGAGCTTCCGATCCGGGTATCGTTTCGACGAATATTATCCGGATGGATATGTGGTTTGATCCGTTGACGGATCTCTTCTTCCGTCCGTTTATCCGCACACCGAAGCAAGGGGCGGCTACGGCTGTTCATTTGTTGTTAGACGGACTTCCGATGTCGGAAACAGGACAAATGTATGCTTCCTGCAAGCAACGTCGTCTGAAACCTGTTTACTTGAATCATCCGCAAATGGATTCTCTGTGGAACGATACGGCAGATTATCTGGCAAAGCATTCCGGCATTCGCTTTTAATCTGGGTAGATATTTGTAAAAGTTTCTATGCAGCGATTGCCGGAAATGATGAGCTTGCGAAGAGGATTCTGGGATTATTGTTTACCTAATTTAGATACTCCTTGAAAGAACATGGAGATTGCCATTAAGAAAGACATACAGATTAATGGAAGTCCAACTGTTAGGAGTTGAATGGCTCTCGCTTCTGTTCCTAAAGGATATTGATTATATTCCTGGAAGAATAGGACGAGATAAATAAAAGAGGTAAATATCAATACTAATCCGAGAAGCCAACGAATCCAAGCGAATTGATGACGATTTGCATAACCATAGTAATGCTCAAAACAAAGAAAGCTATAAAAATTATTGTTGTTCCGGTATCTTCCCAATTATGGGTGATAGATGAATAGATTCCGTCTGCGGTAGAAATGGCAAATAAAACTAAGAACCATGTTTCTGGAAGAATGCGGAATAGCTTTTTTAGTTTGTCTTTTGTCGTGTTCATGATGTGTAAAGTGTTTATTTATTAGTGATTGTATAAGGATAACGCAAAGAAATAGTTATTTATTGTTTTAGGGTATTTTTATTTTCTGGTTTTTATTTATAGCTGAACTAAGGATATAAAAGTCCGAAAATAAGGAGTGATTTTATATTCGCCCTCGGCGAATATATATTCATCGGCGGCGAACATGTATTCGCTGGGGGTGAATATATATTTGTCGGGGGCGAATAATTTTTATCTGCCATGCTCTCCGGTTTTTGTAAACAGGTTTACAAAGATTCTGCCGTATTCTCTCTGAATAAATCCTCGGATTTTATAGAAGGAACATCTGTTATCTCCGGATTTTCTCCTTATCTTTGTTCAGAAATTAAAAAGAAAGAAATATGGATTCAATCAGGCATATATTCCGTATCGGTCATGGTCCGTCGAGTAGCCATACGATGGGACCGATGCGCGCCGCCGAGATGTTTCTGAAGAAAAATCCTTCGGCAGCAAGGTTTGAAGTAACTTTATACGGTAGTCTGGCAGCTACCGGAAAAGGTCACATGACGGATGCCGCCATTTTAGGTGTGCTTTCGCCGGTGACTAAGACTGATATCATTTGGAAGCCCAAAGAGTTTCTGGCTTTTCATCCGAACGGTATGTTGTTCGAAGCCTTTGATGCCAACGGAAACAAGCAGGATTCGTGGACGATTTACAGTATTGGCGGTGGTACGCTGGCCAATGAAACGTATAATGAAAAGACGGATACGGAGGTGTATCCGATGCACAATATCCGTGATATCCAGGCTTGGTGTGAGAAAAGCGGGTATTCGTATTGGGAATATGTAGAACAATGCGAAGGCTCCGGTATCTGGGATTATCTGGCTGAAGTATGGGAAGTGATGCAAGAAGCCGTTCGTCGTGGTCTGGAAGCCGAAGGCATTTTGCCTGGAGGTCTGGGAATCCGCCGGAAAGCTTCTGATTATATGATCCGTGCCCGTGGCTATGGAAGCAGTATCAAAAGTAGGGGATTGGTATATGCCTATGCATTGGCTGTCTCTGAAGAAAATGCTTGTGGTGGAAAAATCGTAACAGCTCCGACCTGTGGTTCGTGTGGAGTTATGCCGGCCGTATTATATCATCTGAAAGAAACACGTGAGTTTCGCGATTCGCGTATTCTGCGAGCTTTGGCAACGGCCGGTTTGTTTGGAAATGTTGTCAAGACCAATGCTTCCATTTCCGGTGCCGAAGTAGGTTGTCAAGGCGAAGTTGGAGTTGCGTGTGCCATGGCAGCGGCAGCAGCCAGTCAGTTGTTTGGTGGAACACCTGCCCAGATTGAATATGCGGCCGAAATGGGATTGGAACATCACTTGGGACTAACGTGTGATCCGGTATGCGGTTTGGTGCAGATTCCTTGTATCGAACGGAATGCGTTTGCAGCAGCCCGTGCTTTGGATGCCAATACCTTCTCGAACTTCTCGGATGGAAGACACCGGGTAAGCTTCGATCAGGTAGTAGAAGTCATGCGGCAAACAGGTAACGACCTGCCCAGCTTGTACAAAGAAACGGCCGAAGGTGGTTTGGCTATCAAATACGACGCTCATCAATAATAATAACAATAAATATGAACAAATTAATTCTGAAGACCTCTGTGTTATCTCTTTCTGCTCTTTTCCTGGCTGCTTGCGGGCAGACAAAGAAAGAGCAACCCGCCGAAGAAGTATTAGCTAAAAGCGGGAATCCGGTGTTTGAAGGCTGGTATGCCGATCCGGAAGGAATCGTTTATGGTGATACGTATTGGATTTACCCGACGTATAGCGACCGGTATGAGTTGCAAACACATTTCGATTGCTTCTCTTCCAAAGATTTGGTTAATTGGACCAAACATGAATCTATTCTGGATACAACGGAAGTGAAGTGGGCCAAGCGGGCGATGTGGGCACCGGCTGTTATCAGTAAAGACGGGAAATATTATCTTTTCTTCGGGGCAAATGATGTGCATGAAGGCGAAGTTGGCGGTATTGGCGTTGCCGTTGCCGATCGTCCTGAAGGACCCTATAAGGATTTGCTGGGAAAACCGTTGATCAATGAGATTGTAAACGGAGCACAACCTATCGACCAGTTTGTCTTCCAGGATAACGGAACTTATTATATGTACTACGGAGGCTGGCGTCATTGCAACCTGGTAAAACTGAAAGATGATTTTACCGGTCTTGAACCTTTCGAGGATGGAGAAATCTATAAGGAAGTAACGCCCGAAGGATACGTGGAAGGTCCGTTTATGTTTAAGAAGAATGGCAAGTACTACTTCATGTGGAGTGAAGGAGGCTGGACGGGTCCGGATTATTCGGTAGCGTATGCGATTGCTGATTCTCCGTTCGGACCATTCGAACGCTTGGGTAAAATCTTGCAGCAAGATCCCGAAGTTGCTACCGGAGCCGGTCATCATTCGGTGATTCAGGTGCCGGGAACGGAAGAATATTATATTGTTTATCACCGTCGCCCGTTGGGAGATAAGGAAGGAAATCATCGTGTGACTTGTATCGATCGGATGACGTTCGATGAACAAGGACATATCAATCCGGTGAAAATAACTTTCGAGGGCGTAGAAGCACGGCCTATTCGTTAATCAGAATAAACCATTTATTATGGTAAGGATTTATACGCGAGGTGGCGATAAAGGGAAGACCGGTATTCATGGTGGCGAGCGGGTTGATAAGGATGATATCCGGATCGAAGCGAACGGCACGCTGGATGAATTGAATGCCTTGTTGGGAATTGTCCGGACTTTCCTTCCTGCTGATCATGAATGGCAGAAACTGCTGGGACATATTCAGCGGGAAATGATGGTTGTTATGTCGCATGTAGCAACGCCTTCTGCCTTGCGTATGAAGAATCCGAATCCACTTCCGGAAGGATTGGCTGCTTATTGCGAGGAACAGATCGACCATCTGACTGCCCAGATGAAGGAAACTTCGTACTTTGTCTTGCCGGGAGGAACACCCGTTGCTGCTCATTTGCAATGGGCTCGTACCGTAGCCCGGCGTGCAGAACGCCGTCTGTGGACGTTGAATAAACAGGATGAAGTTCCGCCTTGTCTGTTGCAATTCATCAATCGCCTGTCGGATCTGTTGTTTGTGATGGCACGCTATGAAATGTTCAGTCAGGGAGAAGCAGAAGAAAGATGGAAAGACTTTCTTTACAAAAGACGTAAGTAAACTGGAATAACAGAACAAATTGAAAGGCAAAAGCGGGGGAGATTAGAAATATTTTCTCTACTTTTGCCTTTGTAATGTATAAATATAACTTGAAATGAAGAACACTCCGATAGATTATCAGGTAGCACAGGAAGTCATCGATAGCTACCATTTGCCAGATTTCGGTAAAGCCACCATCCGCGAAGTCGTGGCTATCTCCAACGAATTGGAAGAACGGACAGGACAAGAGTTTGTCCATATGGAAATGGGTGTACCGGGTTTGAAGCCGGCACAAGTAGGCGTGGATGCCGAAATCAAGGCCTTGCAAGCAGGTATTGCTTCGATTTATCCCAATATTAACGGATTGCCCGAACTGAAAGAGCAGGCTTCCCGTTTTATCAAAGCCTTCATCAATGTGGATGTATCTCCGGAAGGATGCGTGCCGGTAACAGGCTCGATGCAGGGAACGTATGCCTCTTTTCTTACTTGCGGGCAATGTAATCCCGAAGAGAAAGATACCATTCTCTTTATAGATCCGGGTTTTCCGGTGCAGAAGCAGCAGATTACGGTGATGGGATATAAGTATGCTTCCTTTGATGTCTATGATTATCGCGGAGAAAAGTTGCGTGATATATTGGAATCTTTCCTGAGCAAAGGAAATATTGCGGCTCTTATTTATTCCAATCCCAACAATCCGGCTTGGTTCTGTCTGACTGATGATGAATTGAAGATTATTGCCGAAATGGCCAATAAGTATGATGTCATTGTCATAGAAGACTTGGCTTACTTTGCCATGGATTTCCGCAAGAACTTAGGTACGCCGTTTGAACCACCTTACCAGCCGACGATAGCCCGTTATACCGATTATTATATTCTTCAGATATCCGGCTCGAAAGCCTTTAGTTATGCCGGACAACGTATCGGTGTGACAGCTATTTCCGATAAATTATATCATCGGGCTTATCCGGGATTCAAGCAGCGTTATGGCGGTGGAACCTTTGGTACGGTTTATATTCATCGGGTATTGTATGCGCTTTCTTCAGGAACAAGTCATTCTGCTCAGTATGCTTTGGCTGCTATGTTCAAGGCAGCAGCAGACGGTACGTTTGATTTCGTCTCTGAAATAAAGGAATATGGCCGGCGTGCTGCACGCATCAAGAAGATATTTACTGATCATGGTTTCAAGATTGTCTATGACCATGATTTGGATCAGCCGATAGCCGATGGATTTTACTTTACCATTGCTTATCCGGGCATGACTGGTTCGGAACTGATGAAGGAATTGATATATTATGGAGTCAGTGCCATTTCACTCGGAACAACCGGTAGCCGCCAGGAAGGTTTGCGGGCTTGTGTCTCTTTCATCAAGGATCATCCGTATGATTTGTTGGACGAACGTTTGAAGATCTTTGAAGAGAATCATCCGTTGGCAGAGAAGAATGAAGGATGAATGCTGTATGTGCTGTAAGTAAAATTATTGTATAAGTACTAAGAAAGTGTTTTTCTCTACCTGTGAAAAGGGGATGTATCAAAATTCTGGTACACCCTCTTTTTTAACGCATTGGCACGACACGGTCGAAAGCGGAATGCGCGGATATGTTACGGGAAGCACACACTGCAAGACCCGATGTTGCGGGGGATGCTCGCTTCGGAGACGGCTGTGTATAGAACCGGAAACTGTCTTCGGACAGAAGAAATAGGATAAGGCATACAAACGTTTCCGCCACTTTGGAATGGACAAGATCAAAATGGACTTTTCTGTCTTCGCCATTGCCTTCAATCTAAAGAGAATGTGTTCAAAAATAGTAAAAGAAGCCATTAATGGATGGTATTGTCCAAAACAAAACCAATGTATGGCTATTCCGATGAATTATATATGCGAAGAATCAAAGATTTGAGGAAAAATCTCAAAATATGGCTGCTTGAAAAATTTCGAAAACTCACAAAGGAGAGTGCGTCAAATATATCGCAATTTGATACACCTTCGAAAGAGTTAGCAGGAGCTTCCACCCATTGGGGGCGGGTTGAGGAGTTGAAAGCCAACATAAAGTAAACGCTATCTGCTTAACTTCTTAATTAACAAGAGTTCGATATAATTTTAAAAATATCTGTTTGAATATTAGTAATATAGTGATAAAAGTATTAACATTAGGAGTGATAAATAATAATTAAATGATTACCGCTATATTCGCAAAAAATATAATTACAGAAATATATTGTATGACAAATGATTTTTGCAAAGAATTTTCCCGTCAACAGGAAAAATATATGCTAGAGGATGGAAAAGGTAAACATCGGGACAAACCAAACCGCATCAACAATGCAGAAATATTGTGATACTTCTGCTGTTCTATTCCGGAGACTTCAGATGTTTCAAGTATTATGAGGGTGTGTCAAAACGTACACCTTCTTTGGCTTTGAGGACTGTCGCAGGGACCACATCCGTCACTGGGGATTCCTGGACATGGGGTATCACTACAACATCTCGCGCGCCGGGATCGTTTACTGGAGGCGTTCGTTAGAGTGGGTGCACACTGCCGCAACTACAACCGCCACAACATCGACATCTGTTACGAAAGAGGGTTGGACGTTGAGGGCCGTGTAAAGGACACGCGGACGGATGCGCAAAAGGTTAGCCTGTCGGCCCTGGTCGGGGAGCTGAAGGAGCGGTCTCCGCAGGCGCTGGTCGTAGGCTATCGGGAGCTGGATCTGGGGAAGGAGTGCCCTTGTTTTGAGGAGGGATGAGGTGAGAGGGGGGAGGTCTTCTTAGCCGTTCGGAATAGTGATTTACGGTTTTTAAGGGAAGTGCGTCAAACTTGTAGAATGTCTTTCCGGGTTCGGCTCATTTTTCTTTTTGTTGATTTCAGGGTAGGAATGACAGAATAGATGAAACATGTTGGTAGAGAGGAGAGATAGAACTAACGAGGAATTATTTATTTTCGTCAAGAAATCTTTTGTTGTTTAAAATAAATCGCTACATTTGCGTCAACCTTAAAATTAGTATTAAAAATAACAACGACTGAACGACTAACGGAAATGCTAATTTATAGTGAAATTGATTTTGTGATTTCGTAGACAAATAAAATAGGTTGCTATATAATATGGGAGCATTAATGAACATCTTTTATCACTCACTGGGGAGTATGCTGGTGGGAGTGGTCTTAACAATCATTGGTATTATATTAATGTATGTGTTGATTCGCTTATGGTGGCGTAATTCGACTTTCTCCATTGCTAGTATTGTTGTAGGTATTATCCTTTTTTTCTTTCTTTCTTTTCAATCAATTTTGCTTTGTGGTGCCATCACGATCAAATCATATTGTGATGATGTTGAATTTTATGTAAATAAGTTGGTACAGAATATACCTAGTACACAGGCTTTTTCGACGGAAGACAGTCTGGTGATTCTTGATCATATAAGTGAGGAATGGCCTTTAGTGGGATATTATGTGAATATGGCAGATTTCCAGGGTCATACTTCGGATACGATTGCTGAAGCCATGAGTGACGAGCTGCGGAGCTATATGAATTGGTTTATTTTCCGACGCATCTGTTGGTCGCTCTTGTTTGTGGTGGTAGGTGCCGTTATTGTAATAAAGACTATTTCGATCCGTAACGACAGTCATCGGAACGCCAGACGGGTGGGAGCTTCCTCCGGGAATCGGACTTCTGTAGGACATCCCAGCAGAAGACGTATGACAAGAAGATAAGTAAAGCATACTATATAAAATCAATAAGATATGACAAAGACAAATTATTGCAACAGCAACCACATTCTGGTTGGTTTGGGAGGTACGGGCGGCAAGATTCTTCGTGCCTTTAAGATGCGTATGTTTGAAGAATTTCCTACCCAGGAGGAACGTGAAAAGTTGCCAGTAGCGATTCTGTATGTAGACTCTACAGACGAAATGATGCCTAAGGACGGGAAGGCCCGCCCGGACTTCAGAGTCATGGGGCAGGACGCTTCGTTTACGAACAATGAATTCCTGAATATCAAGGCTGTTGATGTTGAACATATTCTGAACCATATAAGTAATTATCCTTCTGTAAGAGGAATTGTAAACAATGTGGATGCGGTCCGATCGGCAATAGGCTCTTTGGGGCAGGCTGCCGGACAGAAACGTCGCGCCGGTCGTCTGTTGTTTGCAGCTAATGCAATCGGTTATGTAAATAGCCTGCGGGATGCGTATGCACGTTGTGAACGGGTGTCGGGCGATTCGAGCCGTACCAATATTCATATCTTTGCCGGACTCTGCGGCGGAACAGGATCGGGTTCGATTGTGGATGTCATTACTCAGTCCAGAAAAACATTCCCGAATGCTAAAATAGCCGTTTATGCCATGATTCCTGAAATGAACCTGCCCAAGAGCGATATGGATCAGGGACGTTATTACCAGAACGGATATGCGGCCATGAACGAGCTGAACGCTTTGCAGGCCGGACGCTGGAACCCGCAGGATGTTACAGGCGTGGGTGAGCTGGCATTGTATAACGACCGTGTAAAAGGTGTGGCAGACGGTTTGACGATTTACAGCAATGTCAACGAGAACGGTTTGACGATTAATTCGCTGACGGAATTGCCAAAGATCGTAAGCGATTATATTTTTGCCCGCATATTCTTTGTGAATGATGAAGACCAGATCAACGATGATATCATCCGAGCTTATAATTTTGAGAACATGGATGATTTTGCTTTGGAATATGACGAAGCGGCCAATCCCGGAAGCAACGGACGGATTCCTGTGGCACGAACCAAAAAAATAAATTCGTTTGGTATCAAACGCGTGATGTATCCTGAGCTTCGTATCCTGAAACATATTACCTATACGGTAGGAGAAAGTATTCTGTATCAGTTTAAATACAATAATTGGCGTGAAAACCAGGGATTTGTCAATGAAGAAAAGAACAAGGACTATCGGAAGGAATATTTGAACAAGGACAATCTTTCCAATTGGATGCTGGACGATGCGCATCTGACATTGGATGTGAAGATCCTGGAATCGGATACGGATTATCCCCGTTTCAATGAATATTGGCATGACAAAGCCATCGGCTATGCGGAAGAGGCGAAGAAAGCCGATTGTCCGTTGAACGAGCTGGACAATATCATGGGCGAATTTTATTTGCAACATTTCCGTGAAGAAGGTGTCGAAGCTTTCTTCAAGGGAAAAGAACGGGCGATCCCTGAGATGGCCAGAGAAATTCGCCATAAGATAGAAGCGGAACTGTTTGAGAAATGGAAAATCGGTGATGTGTCTATCGTCGAGCTGCAAAAGGTTTCTAAGTTGCTGTTGGAATGTGTGGGAGAGATCCGGACAGATCTGGACAAGAAGGCCAATGATGAGAAAAACAACTATGAAATTTGCGATCAGGACCGTATAGCTACGGTAGAAGACTGGAGCCAGTTGGGTATTTTGCAGCGTATGGTGGGTAAGGGAGCACGCTTGTATGCCGACCATCAGAATATCCTGACTGATTACTATACTTCGAAAACAATGCTTCCGGCCTGGGAATTCGCCAAGAAACTGGCCGCGAAACTCGCTGTGGAGCTGGGTAAGATGGATGCGGATATCTCGGCGTTCGGTCAAAAGATCAATGATGCCATAGAGGAAACTGAACGACTGGTTACAGCCCAACGGAAAGTGAACAAGGGGCTGGAAGACATGAAGGGAGCCATCATCGAGGTTAGTGAGGACGATACGATGAGCGAATTTGAAACGGACCTCAGGACGGATAAACTGGATATGCCTAATATCGCCAGACAATTGCGTGATTCGATTCTGCCAAAGATTGAATTTATCAACTTTGGAAATCTGGCCAATGAAATCAGCATCGATGACATCAAGGATGCTTTCGATGTTAAATTGACCCAGATCGTGAAGACTAAACACGATGAAAAAGCGAATAGTGACAGGAAGGTGCTGGGCCTGAATATCCTGACACAATTGCAGCAGAAACTGAAGACGGATGATGACATCAAGTTCTTCGCTTCGAAGATTGTAAGCCAGAGTGGAGTGTATCTGAGGCTTAACAACGATCAGGTTCAGTTGCATCTGCGTAACAACGAAGGGAATCTGAGTCCTACCAATCCTGCCAGCATCAATAAAAAAGCGATATTGGTGTCGATCCCGTCGCCCGATGATAATGAGAATCTGAAGAAATTTGCGGATAAGCTGGAGGCTGCTTTCAAGAACTCGTTCAATCAAAGTACTGCACGTACAACCATCACGGTTAACCGAAAGAGTCCGCGTAAGGATGAGTTATCTATTATTACGGTGGCTTATTGCTTCCCGGTACGTGCCATTGAGTGGATGGAACCCTATAAAAAACGCTATGAGCAATTCTTGCATACCGGAAATGTGGCAACGGATGCCAGCAACGCGATCTTGCTGCATAGCGAGGGCGATGGAAGCCAGTTCCCTTCTCTGTTTGCAGTAGACAATGCTGAAGAAATAGCTGCAAAAGCTGCTTTGGAGGCTCAGCAGGCTCAACAAACTCAGCAAGCCCAGCAGGCTGGCATGGCCGGTATGGCGGGGGCACAGCAACCCGGTGCCTTCACCCAGCCGACAATGATGCCACCTCAGGCTCCCCAGCCGCCTACGTTTGGCGGAGCACCTGTTCCTCCTCCTGTTACACCGGCTATCTCTTTATTTATAGCTGTGGGTGGCCAACAATACGGTCCGTACAATATGGATATGTGCAGACAGATGGTGGCTGGAGGTCAGCTGACACCGCAAACCATGGTATGGATGGAAGGACTGCCGGCTTGGGCTCCTGCAGGAACAGTTCCGGTTCTTCAGGCATTGTTTGCGCCTCCGGTAGCACCTTCGATGCCACCTCTGCCTCCTACCAATGGCTCGGTGCCTCCTCCCCTGATGTAAAAAAAGTAAGCTAGTGAAATATAATAAAGTAATAAATAATATAGTAATATGGTAAGATCTGGTAATTCGGAACATGTACGTTTCAGATATGGTATGTGTCTGAATGAAAATTGTTCTAAATGTAAATCGAAAGAAGTTCAAACGATTTCAGCTCGTAAGGATTTTGTATGTAGTGAATGCGGAAAGGCTTTGCGTGAGTGTCCTCCTCCGGCACGTAGTAAAAATAAACTGGTAATGATTATCGTTGCAGTGGTGGTGGTTGCGGCAGGTGTCATTGTGGGGATCAAATTGTGTGGTTCTAAGACTCCCGAAGTTATAACTCCTCCAACGGAGACTCCGAAGGGAGTGGATACGACAAACGTGGCAAATCCACAGCCGATAGATACGCCTGAGGTAGAAAAACCGAAACCTGTGAAAGTGGATCCTCCGAAACCGATTACAGGACGGGGAACTGTAGACTTGGGTTATGGTATTTATACCGGTGAACTGAAGAACGGAGTTCCTCATGGACATGGAGTCATCAAGTATACACAAAAACATAAGATTGTCAGCTCCAAAGATTTTGTGGCCAATCCGGGTGATGAATTCGAAGCTGATTTCCGTGACGGACGTGTGAGCGGAAATATTGGTTATTGGTCTCACGATGGCAATAAAACTGCAATCAAACCCTGATGATGAAGAGGATAATCCTTTATGGGATCGTTTTGGTATTTACGATACAGGTAAATGCCAAAACTTCTTTCCGTACCGAACGGTTGAAGACAATTGCCGGTATGGTGAAACTTAATGTGCCTGACAGTTTGGAGAAACATTTGACGATTGACAGTTTGGGCAGGTATAAGAACAAACCTGTAAAATTGAAAACCAACAGTTTCGGGGATGTATCTCATATTGGATATAAACTTTTTAATGGCAGAACGGATGGGGTTCATGATTCGATGATGCCTTTTTTTGATTTCATCGAGCGCTATTTCCTGGAGCTCGATTTGGAACTCGACGGAAAGAAGCCTGCGGAACGGATATTTCTGGATAAGGTAGAATGTATCCGTGGAAATATTGCTATGCGGCATAAGGTGACGGACCGGACGGGTTTCAGTGTCAAGCATGTCGGACGACGTGCATATACTATTCAGTGGGTTCTTGATAAGGATACGTTGGAATTGTTTGTCCCGGCAGATTGCCAGCTGATCCTGGGAGCGAATGCTGTGGAACTGGAAACAATTTTTGAACGGGACCTTAAACGCGTGGTCCCTTCTGCTTTTGATTGTAACTGGGCAGAAGAAGACGTGTCTTTATCTGATGATGGACTTTCCGTTGCAAATCCGGGAAGTTATTTAAGCGATGAAATAAAGAGTGATCTTTATCTTCAAAAGAAAGAAGGCAAATGGGCCTTGATAACGGATGTGGAACATTCGATCGAGAGTATCAAAAACATCTTGTTGACAGGCTGCTTTATGCGTGATATAGCAATGGCTTTGACAATGGACCGTTACGGATATCGGAAGACGTTGCTGAGCATTACGCTGCAACAGTTTGTGGAATATTGCCGACTGGATGGTTGTGTGCTGTATGTGGGTATAAAAACACATACAGCAGACAACGTTACAGCTACGATTTTTGCACTGAACAATGAATTAGGATATAATCACGTTTTGGCCGTTAATTTTCCTACTGGCATATTGTCCGGGAGGCAGAATTCAATCACCGGGACATCGTATGTCTATATTCCGTTGCAAAATGTAACAGAAGATTTTTTTATGCAAAAGATGAAAGAAAAGTAAAATGAAAAAGAGATTATTATTCATACCGTTATTATTGTTTTGTATAGGAATTCAGGCTGATGATACAGAAAGCGTAAAAAAACAGATTAACAGCATTAAAAAAGACAGTCAGTATATTTATGCGGATGTTACAGCTGGTTCTGTTGAAGATGCCAAAGAACTGGCGGAAGAAGCTCTGTATACGAATATCAATGAATGGTCGGCTAATCAAAAAAAGCTTGGCAAGAATGTGGCGTCGGATGCCCATAAGGAAAAGTGGACTACCATCGTGATTCCCCGAGGAAACATGTTCCGTTCGTTTATGTATGTGCAGAAGCTTGATTTGTTGAAGGAAGGGAGTGCTGAGAGCCAGTCGGAGCTCCCCAAGCAGGAGGTCGCTTCGGCTACACTGTCTGCATCGACATTTCCCGATGTTGTCATGGACATCGCTTCGTGTACGGAATATGCTGATCTGGCAGCCAAGATAACGAATCTGAAAGAAGCAGGAAAGATCAGCAAATATAGTCGTTATGCTTCGTTGGACAATCCGCAGGATTATTACTTGGCCATATATAACCGGGAAGGAAAGATTGTTGCCGTCTTATCAGCGGGTACTGATCGTGTCAATGTGCAGACAAAGCAGGCTGACAGTGAAAAGAATTATAAAGGATGTGGCGCTATTGGTTTTAAAATGACAAATTGAATAAAACAATGAAAAATAGAATCGTTTGTATATTGTTATTGGGATGGCTTAATGTGGTGATGTGCTGGGCTTCTGTAACAGTGACTCTTACCGTGGACGAAATGATGCCGGCTCCGGCCGCCTTAAAGACTGCGGAAAAGAATCTGTCGATTGTCCTGAGCGAGATCAACCGGGCTCAAAAAGCGAAGGAGATATTGGTTACCAAGCATCTGCCGATGGATGATTTTTCTTTGAAATCTCTTATAAACTTGTGGGCCGTGACTCCTTTTTATTGCGATGATAGCGAAGTCGTAGAACGGTGCTGGGTGTTCAAGGATGGAACAATGATGGTCAGCCATATCCCCTTGATTATAACTCCGGAAGATGAGAACTTCGGTTTCGGAACTTATCAGGAGGCAGTCATTGAATTCGATAAATACGGAAGGCTGACCGATTTCCGCTTTGCACTTGATGCACACATGGCGGAAAGTATGGAACGGTGTGGGTCGGTCGTTGAAAAAGAAACGCGGATGATTATTCTGCAATATGTAGAGCGTTTCCGTACAGCCTATAACAAAAAGGACATAGCGACGATTGAACAGATGTTCAGCGACGACGCTTTGATTATTACCGGAAAGGTGACAATGAGCAGAGCCAGCGAAATGCAGCCTGCAGTAGCGAAGGTTGAATATACGAAGCAGAACAAAGAGCAATATATACGTAACTTGAAATTGGCATTTGCCCGGAATAAATGGATTGACGTGAAATTCAGTCAGATAGGTGAAAATGGAGAAACAGGTGGATGCGGAGGTATCACACGTTCCAAGGTTGATCCGACGAAATATGGGGTACGCTTGCGTCAGGAATGGCGATCGAGTACCTATAGTGATGAAGGATACTTGTTCCTCTTGTGGGAGTTTCCTAAAGATGGGGGAGATCCTATTATTCATATCCGTACATGGCAACCTCAATGGGTTGGAGGAAAGGAGCAAAAACCCGATGATGATATTTCTACATTAGGAGCATTTGATTTGTAACCACGTAAACAGCACTATGAGTATGAAGAAAATCGTCTGTCTGTTATTGCTGTCAGTCGCACTTTGTGAAATGGCGTTGGCGCAATCTCAATACATCTCTTACAAGCCGTTGGAGAAGGAAAATAGGGAAGCTCCGTTGCTTGATATGGGGGGAATTCTGGTCTATTCCAAACGAGGTGATCTGGTCATTACACTGACTAATGTGAAAAATCCTATTATCAAACGAAACGGAATGAATGAAGAAGGGTTGTATGAATATGAGATTCTGATAGATCCTTCTGCGGAGACAAGTCAACCCAAACTAGAAATCAGTAAGCGTGGAGACATAAACCGTACAACGATTATGGCTAGTCTTCAGCCTAATTACTATAAAGCGTATCTGATTGAGGAAGTAGAAAAGCCTATCCACGTTGAGGATCAGACCAGGAGCCAGGATGTGATTCTGGATGAGAAACTGGCCGAAATAGAAATAGAAACTCCTTTGCAAGACTTGCAAGTGGCTTTCTCGGAGGCTTTGCATGCCGAAAAAGAAACGAAACAAAAGGAGAATGATAATAGCGTTTTTGTGACTACCATAAAGATTCCTGTGGCTAATCTGAAAGAAGCGGAAACAAAATTGGGAGAAGCGGTGAAAAAGCGCGATGAGCTTTATAATAAGATGCTTGATCCTTCAGCCAAAGTTTCAGAAGAAGAGGAGCAGATGTACGATAAGCTGGATAGAGAAGAGATACCGGCGTTGGAAGCTCTTGTGAAAGAAATGAATACGATAGAAGTTTTTGCTCAAGGCACTAATCGTGTAAGCATTGATATCACAGGAATCGGGCCAAGAAGTAAGCGACGTTATGGAGTCATCGTACTGATAAAGAAAGAAATTGTTCATGTAACGGAATATGATGCAATGCTGGCAGAAGGTGTACGTCAGTGGAATAACCGCGACTATAAGGCTGCCAAAACGGCTTTTGTGAGTGCGTTGAATGCAAAAGATGCACCTGCTGACAAGTCATTGGTTCGAAGTAATATTGCAGACTGTGACTCTTGCTTGATTTATAATAAGTATACGAGTTACGCATTGAACCGTATGGCAGAACTAAAAAAACAGGGACATGCTACACAAGATGAAGTGAAAGAATATGCTTCGTCTGCACTCGAATTCATACAGATCCTGAATAATTATAATCCGTGTGAGTTTTATACCAAGATTATTGACAAACTGAAAAAAATGATTGAAAACATTCCATTGGTTATCAAATTTACGGTGGCACAATGGGTGAGAGGAGCTACAGGTTTTCATCAGGGCGATGAAATGAAAGGAGTGGAAGTATGGGTTAATAACGGCTTAAGGCATCCGGAAGAGAAGGAATATCAGTCTGAAAGACGATTTAAGAAGTTGACAGAAAGTTCTGCATTCTACAGACAGATTGGTGAAACGGACGCACAAGGTACTATTGTGGTGGATTTGGACCGTAAAGCGTTGCCAAGAGGCTTTTTCTTTCATTCAAAAGAAACAGGTAAAATCGAATATGTCAATATGAGTAAAATAACTCGTGACTCGAAAAATGATTATCAGATGAGACAATTTCGTGTAATGATGTACACTAAAGATTAAATATTTGTTTAACTTATTATTAAAAAACTAATTCAATGAACAAAACATTTATGGGTAAGGTCGTAATGCTTATTGCATTGCTGTTTGTAGGAAATCAAGTTTCAGCACAAAGTTTCCTGAATAAATTAAAGAAGGCTACTGATAAAGTGACAGAAACCGTTTCTTCTGTTACAGATTCGTCCAATGAGGCTGCGCAAGCAGATACTGCTTCCGTGAAGGTGAAATGGGATAAACTTCCCGTATACCATGCAGAGATGGTATATTTGCTTGATCCGGTATCAGGAGATACGTTGAGAAATGAAGATGGAACTGTACAATATGAGGTGGCTTTGAGAGATCAATTCGGTAATCGAAGAACACCTGAAACGATCAAAGCACAAAAAAAGGCCGTAAATGATGCGGTTGCCGCGATATTGGTTAAGGTAGGCGGTGGAGCTCTTATCGGTGGCTTGGCAAAAGGAGGAAAAGGTGCTGCTATCGGGGCTGGTGTAGGAGCTTTGGCAAGTGCTGGAGATATTGACCAAGCTGTGAAATGGAAAAAAGTGCTCAAACAGCAGGATAAGTTGATGGATGCCTATAGTGAACATTTTACAGATGAAGGGAAACCTAAGGATGCTTCAGTGAATCCGATGGCGATAGAAGATCTTTCTTTGGAAAACTCTCAGCCGACCAGTGCATCTACTGATAAAATTAAGGAAGAATTTGAAAAGGCTAAAGATTTTGAAGCCGAAGGTGATGATGCGTGGAGTGATTTGATCGGATAGTCCTCTAGGAATAGTTGTTTTAAGGCTATGTTTTTTATTATTACTGTCCGATAAAATTTTTAGAAGTTATAAAATTAGGGCTGACTTCATTTGCGAGGTCAACCCATTTTCGTTAGATTTCTGTCGCAAGCTAAAATAATCCAACTATGGGTAAAAGTAGTCATTTTAGCGGACAGCCGCTCTATTGTTAGATAGCCGCCAGGAAGGTTTGCGGGCTTGTGTCTCTTTCATCAAGGATCATCAGTATGATTTGTTGGACGAACGTTTGAAGATCTTTGAAGAGAATCATCCGCTGACAGGGAAGAATGAAGGATGAATGTCAGTGAAATTCAACAGGTGTTGTAAACAATAAAAGCAAAGAGAGTAATCATTCCGTTGATTACTCTCTTTGCTTTTATTATAATTTCTCTATTTCTTTCAGCCAAAGAGTAGCGGCGGCATCGCTAGGCATGCGCCAATCTCCACGAGGGGAAAGACTGATGCTTCCTACTTTCGGGCCGTCGGGCAGGCAACTGCGCTTAAACTGCTGTTGGAAGAAGCGGCGGAAGAATGTATATAACCATTTCTTTATAGTTTCGTCCGAATAAGCTCCGCGGAATGCTTCTTGAGCCAGGTAGTAAATCTTGGCAGGTGTTGCACCAAAACGGATGAAATGATAGAGGAAGAAATCATGCAATTCATAAGGTCCTACCAAATCTTCTGTTTTCTGCTTGATATTTCCCTGTTCGTCTGCCGGAATCAGTTCCGGACTGATGGGCGTATCCAAGATGTCGAGTAATGTTTCTTTAGAATCTTCATCAACCCGGTTGTGTGCGACCCATTCAACCAAGTATTTTACTAATGTCTTCGGGATACTTCCGTTAACACCATACATCGACATGTGATCACCATTATAGGTAGCCCAGCCTAAAGCCAGCTCCGATAAATCGCCCGTACCGATTACCAGACCGTTTTCCTTATTTGCTACGTCCATCAGAATCTGTGTACGTTCGCGGGCCTGACTGTTTTCATACGTAACATCATGTAGATTGGCATCGTGGTGAATATCCTGGAAGTGCTGCATACAAGCTTCTTTGATGGATATTTCCCGGAAAGTAACACCCAATGAATGAATCAGACTGACAGCATTACGATAGGTTCGTCCTGTGGTACCGAATCCGGGCATGGTAATTCCAATGATGCGGTTACGCGGAATCTTAAGTAAGTCGAACGTCATGACGGTTACCAAAAGCGCCAGTGTCGAATCTAGTCCACCGGAAATACCGACAACTGCCGTCTTGGCATGTGCATGTACGATTCGTTTAGCCAGACCGGCTGTTTGTATCTGGAAGATTTCTTCACAGCGTTCGCGTAAAGCGGCTCCTTCAGGAGTGAATGGATGCGGATCAATGGTTCTGGATAGCATGTTGGCTGTCTCTTTCCGGTATTCCGGCAATATGAATTCCAGTTCAAATCCCCGATCCGTATCTTTGGCTAAACAACCTTCCGAGAAAGAGGTGGATACGAGACGGTCGTGATACAAATATTCGACGTCGATATCCGAGATGATTAATTGTTCATCCAATGAGAATCGTTTGGATTCAGCCAGAATAACTCCGTTTTCTGCAATTAAAGCACTACCCGAGAAAACCAAGTCGGTTGTCGATTCGCCGAAACCACTTGATGCATACACATAACCGCAGATACAACGTGCTGATTGCTGGGCTACGAGTTGTTTACGATAGGCATGTTTGCCAATCAATTCGTTGCTGGCTGACAGATTCACAATGATATTGGCTCCCAACATTGCCAATTCGGAACTGGGAGGAACAGGCATCCATAAGTCTTCACAGATTTCTACGCCGACAGCTACATCATTTGCAATGATGATCATTTGCTTTTGTAGCGGATAGAAATGATCGCCGATCTCAACAAAATCATTATCCAGGTCATTCGCCGAAGTAAACCAACGTTTCTCTTGAAACTCTTTGTAGTTTGGCAGATAGGTTTTTGGCACAACTCCGAGGATTTTACCTTCCTGTATGGCAATGGCCGCATTGATCAGCTTGTTGTCTGTCCGTAACGGAGCGCCGACAAATGCCAAAAGAGGCAAGTCTGCCGTATTTTCAGCTAACTGGAGTAAGGCATTTTCTGCACTGTTCAACAGAAGATCTTGTTGGAACAAGTCCAGGCAAGTATAACCTGTTACCGACAATTCCGGGAAGACGATGATTTGTACGCCTTTATCGGCAGCCTTACGCATCATCTTCTCCATTTGTGTGATATTATAGATGCAATCAGCCACTTGTATATTAGGAACAGCTGCTGCAACCTTTACAAATCCGTAATTCATCCTATAATTGTATTAAAGTAGAACACAAAAGTACTGTTTTTTCTGGTTATCTTTGCAATGATTATTTTACATATTCTACTTTTATAAGCACAGTTTGGTGGTAACAGAAGCTATTCATCGGATAAGTAGAAAATCGAAGAGTTTTTTAAGTGACAGACTTTCTCTTAAATACTGTTCAGCAAGTGGATTATTAATTAAATGAAAAGATAAATATGGAGATGAAAGAACAATTGGCATATCCTAAAGAGCGGATCCGTTATGCGGTTCTGTCGTTTTTTCTGGCACAAGGATTATGCTTTTCGAGTTGGGCAAGCCGGATTCCGAATGTGAAGGCGATGTTTGATGTGTATGATGTGTTTTATTGGGGATTGGTTTTGTTCCTGATACCGGTGGGAAAGTTTGTAGCTATTCCTTTAGCAGGATTTCTGGTTTCCCGATTAGGTAGTCGGATTATGGTGCAGGCAAGTGTGTTTGGATATGCATTGTCTTTGTTCTTGATAGGAGCTGTTTCCTCGATTTATGCGTTGGGAGCTTGTCTTTTCTTCTTTGGTGTATTTTGGAATATGTGCGATATATCGTTGAATACACAAGGTATTGTTATAGAACGTTTGTTCGGGCGGACAATTATGGCTTCCTTCCATGGCGGTTGGAGTTTGGCTGCTTGTCTGGGAGCCGTTATTGGATTCTTTATGATTATGGCTGGTGTTCCTCCTTTTATCCATTTCTCTGTTTCTGCCTTGTTAATCCTATTGATTATCCTTTGTGGCAGACGTTATTTGCAGGATGATCGGGTTCGTCAGTTTGAAGAAGTGGAAGTTAAGGAAGAAAAGGGGCAGAAAGAAACTCCCGCTTTATTAAGCTTTATCCGCAAACCGGAACTGATCCTGATTCAATTCGGTTTGGCTGGTTTGTTCGGATTAATAGTTGAGAGTGCGATGTTCGACTGGAGTGGCCTTTACTTTGAATCTGTATTGCAAGTTCCTAAATCACTTCAAATCGGATTCTTGGTATTTATGGTGATGATGACTGTAGGGCGTTTCTTGGCAAATTGGGCGTATGGTCGCTTGGGCAAGCAGCGAGTCTTGCAATTAGCCGGAGCCTTTATATTCATTGGTTTCTTTGTGTCGGCATTATTAGGAGGTGTATTCGACAATATGATTCTGAAAGTAGTTGTCAATTCATTGGGCTTTATGTTGGTTGGATTAGGCATTTCCTGTGTTGTGCCTACTATTTATAGTTTGGTAGGAGCGAAGTCTCATACTCCGGTTGGAATAGCTTTGACTATTCTGTCCAGCATTAGTTTTGTTGGATCTCTTGTCGCTCCGGTATTAATTGGTGCCATTTCCAAAGCTTTTGATTTGGAATATGCTTATTTGGTTGTTGGCGTATTAGGACTTTGTCTCTTCCTGATGACTACTTATTGTAAGGCTTTCCGTGAATAGTAAAGAAGGTTGCTGAATTATTCACTGTTATAATAAATCCCCTAAAAGTAGCTGTTTGCTTGTTTGCTGGTTACTTTTAGGGGATTTTTCTATTTATAGATTCATGGATGATTGGGTAGTCTTGAGTATTTTCGCCAAAGAGAATTTTCGGTTTAAAGCTCGTAATGTGCAAATGAAAGAGCCTAATGAACCTATTATAAATACCAGTCCGGTTGAAATCAGAATGTTCCCCAATCCGACAAGAGGAGAAACCAGTCCGCCGAAAGCGAAACCTAAAGCACCTAATAAGGCAGAAGCAATGCCTGCATTAGACCGGGCACTATCCATTGCCAATGTATTGGAGGCTGTGAACGTTAAACCTAACATAAGTAGCAAACCAATGAGTAAGGTTTCATATACCCAAAAGCTGCAATTGGAATAAAAGGCGATAAATAAACAAACAGAAGCTAATGCCATACCTATACTTCCGGTATATAATGCTTGTTCCGGATGTCTGAACTTAGCAGCTGAAGCGGCAGCTATACCAATTGCAATTGCGTTGATACCAAAGCAGACGCTGAACATAAAAGGAGAGAATCCATAATGCTGTTGCATGATGAAGGGAGAAGAAGCAATGTTGGCAAACAGAACACTCTGTGCAAAGCCACTTTGAAGAATATAACAGACGTAACTGCGATTGTGAAGTACTGTAATTAAACCGTGATAGACATCAATCCATTTGGTCTTTCCCCGTTTCTCGGCCGGTAGTGTGTCATTAAAATGAATACTTCCGGCAAGTAATAAGATTCCGATGAGAAACAGTACCCAGAAAATACCTTGCCAGCCTGTTATATCGGCCATTGTTCCTCCAAGAATTGGAGCAGCTACCGGAGCTATTCCGTTAATGGCTCCGATAATGGCCAGCATTTTGGCCAATTCTTTTCCACTGTATTTATCAGCCGCGATAGATCGGGAAATAACAATTCCACCGGCTCCGGCTATTCCTTGAATAAGTCTCCAGCCAACAAATTGGATGATGTTTGGAGAATAAATACATCCGATAGTGGATATCAGAAATAAGCTTAGTGCACTGATAAGCGGAAATCTTCTGCCATATTTATCGCTTAAAGGACCGAATAATAGTTGTCCGACAGCCAGTCCGATCATACTGGTCGTTAATCCGAGTTGGATGAATGATGAACTGGTATTGAAAAACTGTGACATGGCGGGCAATGTCGGTAAATACATATCTGTAACGAAAGGCCCGAAAGCCGTAAGCATTCCTAAAAAGATAAGAATGAATAGTTTTGAATTTCTTCTTGTACCCATTGTTGATTTTTATTTTGCGGCAAAATTAGAGAATCTGTTACAGTCTTTTTGTTTCGTTTGTTCTACAGAATTTTTCATAATCGGAATAAAATACTTCTGAATATGGTTGAAAAGGCTTATTTTTGTTTCATAAAAATCCAAGCTCGATGGATCTTGCTAAACTGACATCTCTTTCTTCCATTTATTACGAAGAGACAAATCTGGATTTTCTTCGTCCGTTACCACAGATGTTTTCCTGTGGTGTTCAAATGATTTGTACTCAAGGCGAGGCACTTGTCTCGACAGGTGCACAACATTTCTCTTTAAAGCCGATGTCTGAGCTGATTTTTTGGAACGGAAGTATTATGCATCTTCTGGATTCATCGGCAGATTTTAAAGTCCGTTTGCTACTTTATCCTCAATCGTTATTTTTGAAAGTCGCTGTTTCTTTGGATACGACTTATTTCAATTACATGCGCGAATTCCCTTATTTTGAACATGGAAAAGACGGACATACTGAAAGTTGGAAGTCGGTTAATTTATGGATGGATATGGCAGAAATGTTATTTTCCGGAAAATCGGGCCCTTTTGTTGAGAGATTGTCTGAGAATTATTTGCAAAGTATGCTGATGTGGATTTTCTCATCTATTCCGGGACAGTATATTTCTGCCACAGAATCTTATACCAGAAAGCAAATGCTTTTCCATCGTTTCATGCATTTGGTACATGAATATGCACTCAAAGAGCATCAAGTCTCTTTTTATGCGGAAAAGCTTTGTATATCGCCCCGTTATTTATGTGCGATCACGGCTACGTATTCGCAAGGGAAAACTCCCAAACAATTAATTGACGAGCAGTTATCTGCCGAAGTAATGGTACAGTTAAATAACCTGGATTTATCGCTGTCTGAAATAGCCAGTATATGCAGTTTCCCTGATTCTTCCTATTTAAGCCGCTTTTTCAAGAAAATAATGGGCATATCGCCCAATGAATACCGGCTGAAAAGAATTTCCGGAAGTGAACTTTGAGCAGACATTTGTATTTATGAAAAGTAAAGAATTGTTTTATTCTCTCGATTATTATTTCTATTTTTGCAAGTCATTAAGGCGTGAGTTATTGTTTTTAGGTATATAAGGTAACTCATTCAGGAAAGAGAATATAGAAAAACTTAAATAACGATGAACATATCTTACAACTGGCTGAAAGAATATCTTGATTTCGATTTACAGCCTGAAGAAGTAGCAGATGCCCTGACTTCCATTGGTCTGGAAACGGGCGGTATTGAAGAAGAGCAGACCATCAAAGGTGGCTTGGAAGGACTGGTAATCGGCGAAGTACTTACCTGTGAGGCTCATCCCAATTCAGATCATTTACATGTGACAACAGTTAATGTGGGTAGCGGTGAACCGTTACAGATCGTTTGTGGTGCGCCGAATGTTGCTGCCGGTCAGAAAGTCGTAGTAGCCGTTAATGGAACCAAGTTATACGATGGTGATAAGGAATTTACCATTAAGCGGTCTAAACTGCGTGGTGTAGAGTCGAATGGTATGATCTGTGCAGAAGACGAAATTGGCGTTGGTACCGATCATTCGGGTATTATTGTATTGCCGGCTGATGCCGTTGTAGGAACTCCTGCTAAAGAATACTATAATATAAAGAGCGATTATGTATTGGAAGTGGACATTACACCGAACCGTGTGGATGCTACTTCTCATTTCGGTGTTGCTCGTGACTTGGCTGCTTATCTGAAGCAAAACGGAAAGCCGTCTGTATTGAAACGTCCTTCTGTGGATGCTTTCCAGATTGACGACCAAACTCCGGCCATTCAGGTAGAAGTAGTGAATACAGAAGCTTGCTTGCGTTATTCAGGTGTAACGATAAAAGGTGTGACCGTTAAAGAAAGTCCGGAATGGTTGCAAAACAAACTGCGTACAATTGGTCTGCGTCCAATCAATAACGTAGTGGATATAACGAATTATATCTTGCATGGCATGGGACAACCGTTGCATTCATTTGATGCAGGTAAAATAAAAGGTGGTAAAGTTATCGTTAAGTCTGCCGAAGAAGGACAGAAGTTTGTTACCCTTGACGGTGTAGAACGCACTTTGACAGCTCGCGATCTGATGATTTGTAACGCCGAAGAGCCTATGTGTATTGCCGGTGTATTCGGTGGTTTGGAATCAGGTGTTACTGAGAATACAACAGATGTATTCTTGGAATCAGCTACTTTCCATCCTACATGGATTCGTAAGAGTGCACGCCGTTTCGGTTTGAATACTGATGCTTCTTTCCGTTATGAACGTGGTTTGGATCCGAATGTAACAGTTTATATCTTGAAATATGCGGCTTTGCTGGTAAAAGAACTGGCTGGCGGAACCATTACAGGCGATATTCAGGATATTTATCCGACAGTATTTAATCCGTATCAGGTAAATATTACTTATGATAAGATCAATTCTCTGACAGGAAAGGTTATTCCGGTAGAAACTGTGAAGAGTATTCTGGAGAGTCTGGAAATGAAGATTACGAACGAAACAGCCGAAGGTTTAAGCCTGGAAGTTCCGGTTTATCGTATCGATGTCCAGCGTGATGTGGATGTTATCGAAGATATTCTGCGCATTTATGGTTATAATAACATCGAGTTCAGCGATCATGTCCAGTCAAATCTGAGCTATCAGACACCGACTGATCATAGCTATAAGATGCAGAACCTGATTTCTGAGCAATTGTGTGGTTGCGGTTTCAATGAAATCCTGAATAATTCATTGACTCGTTCGGCTTATTATGATAAGTTGACTACGTATCCGGCTGATCATTGTGTGATGCTGATGAATCCGTTGAGTGCGGACTTGAATTGTATGCGTCAGACATTATTGTTCGGTGGCTTGGAAAGCGTAGAACACAATATGAAGCGTAAGAATGGAAATATCCGCTTCTTTGAGTTCGGTAACTGCTACAATTATAATAAGGAAAACAAGAAAGAAGATCAGACGTTGGGTGAATTCAGCGAAGATTACCGCCTGGCTTTGTGGTTGTGTGGTAACCGTGTTGAAAACAACTGGGCTCATCCAAACGAGAAGTCATCTGTATATGAACTGAAAGCTTACGTAGAAAATATGCTGGTTCGCTTGGGCGTGAACCTGAAGAAGGTGATCTTCGGTAATCTGACAAATGATATTTATGACGCTGCTTTGAGTATCACAACGCAATCCGGCAAGCAACTGGGAACAATGGGTATCGTCAGCCATAAGATTTGCAAGGCTATGGATATTGATACCGAAGTTTACTTTGCCGAATTTTCTTGGAACGCGTTGATGAAGGAAACGAAGAAGAACAAAGTAACTTATACGGATTTGTCGAAGTTCCCGGCTGTTAAGCGTGATTTGGCTTTGCTGTTGGATAAGGCTGTTCAGTTTGCCGAAATCCAGAAGATTGCACAGGAAAGCGAACGTAAGCTGTTGAAGGATGTGATTTTGTTTGATGTTTATGAAGGAAAGAATCTGCCGGCAGGAAAGAAATCGTATGCGGTTAGCTTCTACCTGGAGGATGAAACAAAGACATTGAACGATAAGCAGATTGATGCCATCATGAAGAAGATCCAGACTAACCTGGAACAGAAGCTGGGCGCGCAGTTGCGATAAGGGGATGAAATAAGAACTATATAAAAAATAATAATAAAACAATCATAGTATGGGAAGAGCGTTTGAGTTCCGTAAAGCAAGAAAGTTTAAACGTTGGGGCAATATGGCCCGTGTATTTACAAAACTGGGTAAAGAGATCACCATTTGTGCGAAACAAGGTGGTCCAGAACCGGAAAACAATCCGCGTTTGCGTGTCTTGATGCAGACAGCCAAGAAGGAAAACATGCCGAAGGAAAACGTGGAAAGAGCTATCAAGCGTGCTGTATCAAAAGACTTCACTGATTATAAGGAAATGAATTACGAAGGTTACGGTCCTTTCGGTATTGCCATCTTCGTAGAAACAGCTACCGATAATACGACGCGTACGGTGGCCAATGTACGTAGCTACTTCAACAAGTGCGGCGGTTCGCTGGGTACGACCGGCAGCTTGGAATTTTTGTTCACGCACAAGTGTGTATTCCATATCGTGAAACCGGAAAATGTTTCTTTGGATGATTTGGAACTGGAATTGATCGACTTTGGTGTGGATGAACTGGATGTAGACGACGAAAGCAACGAAGTTGTTCTGTACGGTGAATTTGCCCAGAATGCCGCTATCCAGAAGTATTTGGAAGAAAACGGATATGAAATCACAAGTAGTGAGTTCGTTCGTATTCCGAATGATTTGAAGGAAGTAACTCCGGAACAGCGTGAAACAATCGAAAAGCTGATCGAAAAGCTGGAAGAAGACGACGATGTTCAGAATGTTTTCCATAACATGAAGGAAGACGACAGCGAGGAAGAATAATCTTTTCCCGTTGATTAAGCATACGAAAGCCAGAGGTGAGCGTTCATCTCTGGCTTTTTTTGTGTCTTTATTAAAAAAGATGATGGTTGTTTCTTATCGAGTCAATCCAGTCAATGAATAAGAGCAATAAGAGTCAACCCCTTTTATTTATAAAGAGATTTTAGGTCAACTAAATCCGTTAAATGAAGGAACTAAATCTGATTCATAAGAGATGTTTACCGTTTCACCCGGGTGATTCGATCGTTTCACCTGGGTGGGACGATCGTACCACAAGGGTGAAACGATCATTCCACCTAGGTGGAACGATAAAAAATAAACGACATTTGAATATCTTTTTGCTGAGGATCACAAAAATACCCCGCCAGAAGTCTGTTGTTTAACTTGAGGCGGGGCATTTTATGGATGTGAAAAGCCCAATGCTTTTAGATATGTTTCTTCAGTGTAAACAGGAAGCTGATGCCTTTCCCTTTCTGGCTCTTGGCCGAAATCTGTCCTTTGTGGAAAAGGACGGCATTCTTTACGATCGAAAGGCCTAATCCGGTTCCTCCCAGTTTGCGGCTACGTCCCTTATCAACCCGGTAGAAACGCTCGAAGATACGGTTGATATGCTCCTCTTCTACTCCGATACCGTTGTCCGAGAAGTTGAAATAATAGAATTTCTCGTCTTCTTTATAACAAGTCAGGTTGATTGTAATGTTTTCTCCCGCATAAGCGATGGAGTTGTCGAATAGATTCCGGAAGATGGAGTAAAGCAAAGAATGATTTCCGTGGATGACCGCGTTGGGCGGCAAAGAGATTTGGGTGGAGATATGTTTCTCTTCCATCTTTTGGGCGCATTCATGCTCGATTTCCTGTACCAGCTGATTGATATTGATATCGGTCAGATCGAACATGGATCCGGCTTCATCCATCCGGTTCAAGACGGAAATGTCCTGCAACAGCACCGTCAGCCGGGTACTTTGCGAATAACAGCGTTCGATAAAGAATTTCTGTTTGTCTGCCGGCAGATCCGGGTTGTTGATGATTGTTTCCAAATATCCTTGGATACTGCTGACCGGAGTCTTCAGTTCGTGGGCGATATTCTGCGTCAGTTGCCTTTTCATCCGGCTTTCTTCCTCCTGACGGGAAATATCGTTGATCGAGATTTCGTAACTGTTGTTGAGGAACATCATACATTCAACCAGAAAGATCTTCCCGCCTTTATCGATGGTGATCGTCTCACGCAAGACACGTTTATGGGCCAACCCTTTATGTTCTTCCAGGAAATTCCGGATAGGAGCGAGTTCTTTCAGGTCCAATACCTCTTCGGCGGCGTGGATGGGCGTGTCGGAAATCAGATTGGCAAACTGGATATAAAGTATGTTCGATAGGATTTCCTGTCCGTCGTCGGTGAACATGGCAAAGCCTTCCCGTGAATATTGGAAATGTTTGATGATCTTTTCCCGTTCGACCGCCAAATCGTTTTTCGCTTTTTGCTGTTTATGATATAGGGTAATAATTAACTTCGAGATATCACCCAGTTCGTCGTTGGGGAAGATATAATCCTCGTCATCTTGTTTTACATCCCGGATGTTCCGGGCAAAGTCTCTTAATTTGGAGATCGTTTGTCCGATACTCAAGGTAAATTTAGACAACACGAAGAGGAATATCACGACCATCAGTCCCATGAAATAGATGAAATCCTTGTTGATGGCCAATACGCCTTTCACATACGGATCGTATGGAATTGCCGTCCGATAGACATAATTGTTGATGTTGGAAGCCGAGTAGAAGTAACGCTTTCCGGTAGTCCGTGATTTCCGGATGGCAAAACTCTTTTTGGTCAGTCGCGCGTTATGCACTTCACTTCGGTCGTTATGATTCTCAAAAATATCATTTCCGCTGTTGTCAAATAATACATCTCCCTCCGGATTGATAACGGTCACGCGGATATCTTTCTGCGGAATTTCGTTGAGAAACGCATGAATGATGCTATCGATCCGGTGCGTTTTCTCATGCTGGATTCGGTAATGGATCTGGTGATTATAGGTCTTTAAGACGGTATCCAGCTTTTCTTGGGCAAATTCGGTTTCCCGTTGATATTGGAAGATCAATACACATCCGGTAAATCCGAGAAAAATAAAGAAGATAGACCAAAACAATCGTTGGCTGAACGGTATCCGGTTGTTGGTAATTATTTTTTCTGTTTTATTTTCCATTCAACATTCCTTTCGTATAATTCTTTCAGGATACAGTTTTTACCCTTCAAAACAGTATCCGAAACCGAGGCGCGTCACAATGTTCTTTCCGTATTCTCCGATTTTCTTGCGCAGGCGAGTGATATTGACGTCAATCGTTCGGTCGAGTACATATACTTCATCTTTCCATACGCGCGACAGTATTTCTTCCCGGGAGAAAACATGGTTGATGTTCTCAAGCAGGAGTTTCAGAATCTCAAACTCCTTTTTGGTCAATGCCACTTCTTCTCCGTTGATCGACGCTTTGATACGCTGGGTATCCAATTTCAGTGTATTATACGTCAGGATATTTTCGTTGACAGGCTTCTTTTCTTCCATACTTCTTCTTAATACAGCCTTGACACGAGCCTGTACCTGCTTAATTGAAAAAGGTTTGGAAATATAATCGTCAGCACCCAAGTTGAATCCTGTCAGCATATCGTTTTCGGTGTCTTTGGCTGTCAGGAATATAATCGGAATATGAGCTGTCTTCTCATTTTTCTTCAGCATGCTTGCCAGCTTGAAACCTGATATTTCTCCCATCATAACATCTAGCAGAAGCAAGTCATAATCGGTGAGATTCAAAGTAAGTGCTTCTTCCGCACTGTAAGCTGTATCTACTTCGTATCCTTCTGTTTCGAGGTTGAACTTCAAGATTTCGCACAAATCTTCTTCGTCATCAACGACCAGGATATGAGGATTTTGTTTTGTTGCCATAGTACTTTTATTATATTTTTCAATTCTATTGCAAAGGAACGATTGCTATGTTTCGGTTAAATGAAATCAATATTACAATCTTATTACAAAACATCGGATGGTTTCTCATCCTCAGCCTATAACCAACTGTGCCAAAAGAAACAGATTGAGCAGGCTGACGATGGTACCTAATATCAGTAATACGATATTCGTTAACCGGCTATTGGCAAATTCGCCCATTACCTTTTTACTGGATGTGAGATAAACCTGCGTAAAGATAGTAATTGGTAATTGAATACTCAGTACCATTTGCGAAAGGATCAGTCCGCGGAAAGGATCACCTACAACAAAGATCAAAAGGAGAGCCGGAAGGAAAGAACAAAGCACACCTATTTTCGAGTGTATATCTTTGTGATGATAAGCTTCTCCGAAGATACCGGCGAAGATGGAAGCTCCGGCAATACCTGAAGTAATCGTAGATGAAATACCCGCCATTAATAAAGCGACAGCAAAGATGACGCCGGCATTGTTCCCAACGAGCGGGAATAAGAGCTGTTGTGCCTGGTCCAGTTCGCTGACAGCTATTTTCTCCTGGAAGAAGGTCGAAGCCGCCAGAATAATCATTGCCGAATTAATGCCCCAGCCAATTACCATTGACAGGAGCGTATCGTAGAATTCATATTTGAGTTGTTTGTGAATGACGGTTTTGTCTTCCAGATTCCATTTACGGCTCTGTATCACTTCGGAATGTAAGAACAGGTTATGAGGCATTACGACGGCACCCAATACACTCATGACAATCAGCAGGGAATGATCCGGAAACGAAGGTTTGATCCAACCTACGGCAGCTTCCTGCCAGTTAACATCTACCAGCGCCAGTTCATACAGGAAGGAAAGTCCGATGATGGAAACGAACATGATGATCCAGCGTTCTATTTTGCTGTAAGTATTGCTTAGCAACATAATCAGACACGCCAGTGTTACAATAACAGCTCCGGCTTTGATAGGAATACTGAATAACATCTTCAAGGCAATGGCGCCACCTAATATTTCAGCAAGTGAAGTGGAAATACTTGCCATCATGGCAGAAATCAAAATCGGCAGGCTGAGTTTTTTAGGTAAATATTGGGTTGTCGCTTCAGATAGGCATAGTCCGGTCACGATTCCCAAGTGAGCCACATTATGCTGGATAATAATCAGCATGATGGACGAGAAGGTAACGACCCAAAGTAAAGCATAGCCAAATTCAGATCCGGCTGCCAGATTGGTGGCCCAATTGCCCGGATCAATGAATCCGACGGTGACAAGCAATCCGGGTCCGATGTATTTCAATAGTTCGAGTGCTCCGGAATGCGGATGATGGTTATGTTTCAGCTTTTCCAGTATATTCATTGTCTTCGCTTTTTAAGTTCAACAGTTTATTATTTCTCAATGCTTACAGATAATTCTATCAATAAATAACAGTTTCTCTGCTCACTTTGTTTTTGTTGAGCTGATGAAGAATCTTTAATGGGCTGTATTTTCATAAATATACGGATCTTTTATCGAAGATACGAAGGCGTATTTAGGTAAAAGATCCGTATTTATACAAATTCTTCTTCGCTTATACTAAGTCAACAGAAGAATGCTCCAGCCGATTAAAGAGAGAAGAGGAACGTGTTCATGGTCTTCAGATCGATCGTCCAAAGCTTCCCATTTAAGGGTTCGCCACAGCCGGTAATCAGTTTGATGGCTTCGGAAGCTTCTACACAACCAACGACTCCGGGCAATACGCCCATCACACCTTTAGGCGGCGTTTCCATCTGATTGGTCTCTGCTTCCGGAAATAATTCCCGGTATGTTTTCCCTCCCGGCAGATTGAATACGGCTACTTGTCCGTCGAACTCCCGGATAGCTCCGTAAATATAAGGTATATGTAGCTGGGCCGAGACATCACTGATCAGATAACGGGTCGGGAAATTATCGCAACCGTCGATAACCAGGTCGTATTGTGAAATCAGTTCCTCAGCATTCTCGCCGGTTAAACGGAAGGGAAAAGTATCCACTATCAACTGACTGTTCAATGCCTGCAAACGACGGGCGGCACAAATCACCTTGGGCTGTCCGACTTCACTTTCAGTATAAAGAACCTGACGTTGCAGATTTGATTCACTAACGACATCATCATCCACCAATCCGATTCTTCCAACTCCGGCAGCAGCCAGGTAAAGGGCAATGGGCGAACCTAGTCCGCCCACACCGATAAGCAAAACTTTCGCTTCGCCCAGTTTCATCTGACCTTCTTCACCAATCTCTGGCAAGATGATATGTCGGTTATACCGTTGTTGTAGCTGCATGTTCCTGGCAATTGACGGCATCGAACGATTGATCCCAGTCTTTCCAGACCGGTTCGATCCCCAGATTCTTCAACGCGAGGGTTACTTCTTTTGCGGTACGTTCGTCACTCACATGGAACTGTTCCAACGTTTGCGGATAAGAATAATAACCTCCCGGTTCTGTTTTACTTTCAGCACTCATCGTTGTTACGCCAAGGCGTGCCATATTGTCGCGGAAGCTGGCGCTTTCGCGGGTAGAATAGGAGATATCCACATCGTGATCGAAGATACGGGTAGCAAATGTCACCTGCGCCAATTCGCGGTCGCTCATGACAACATTCGGCTGAAATCCTCCGTTTTCCGACGGACGCATACGCGGGAAATTAAAGCTGTACTTGGTCTTCCAGTAATGCTTTTGCAGATAACGCAGATGATAGGCCATCATAGTCACGTCCGTACGCCATTCTTTCTCCAGGCCGATCAGCACACCCATGCCAATACTATGTACGCCGGCTTGTCCCATACGGTCGAATCCATTGACACGCCATTCGAACTTCGACTTCATTCCGCGCGGATGATAGATATTATAATTTGCCTTGTGATAAGTCTCCTGGAAGCAAATCACGCCATTCATACCGTGATGCGTCAGTTCGCGATATTCTTCAGCCGAAAGAGGCATTACTTCAATCTTCAGGTTTGAGAAATAAGGCTTGGCCAGATCGAGAGCACGGGCAATATACGGAACACCTGCCTTTGCCGGATTCTCGCCTGTAACCAGAAGCAAATTCTCAAACGGAGCCAGCTTCTTGATCGCTTTGTATTCATTGACGATTTCTTCTTCCGTCAGGATCGTTCGCTTCATCGGATTGCTGACATGGAAACCGCAATAGACACATGAATTGGTACAAGAGTTGGTGATATATAAAGGAACGAACATCGACATTGTGTTACCGAAGCGTTCGCGGGTGTATTTGTAGCTTAATTGAGCCATTTGTTCGAGATAAGGCTCGGCAGCCGGCGAGATTAATGCCATAAAATCCTGCACATCCAAATGGCTTTTGGATAAAGCCCGGCGGACATCCGCGTCGGTCTTGGCATAAATGGCCGCCGTAGTTTCGTCCCAATCTATTTTTTCTAATTCTTCTGAGAACATATATTGAATTTCTTTATATTTCTGTTGATATATCTATGAATGACTTATCTATGAAGAGTGCGGGAGCTTTCCGACTGCGATCAATCACCTTCCGTCGTCTTCGGCTGCCCTTTGCCTGCGATCAATCGTCTCCCGCCGTCTTCGGCAACGCTTTGCCTGCGATCAATCACCTCCCGCTGTCTGCGGCGACGCTTTGACTGCGATCAATCATCTCCCGCTGTTTGCGGCAACACTTTGACTACGATCAATCACCTCCCGCCGCTTTTTCTCCGGGTTGAAACCCAGAGTTACCTGTTGGAGTCATCCTCGTTTTGTCTCTATTCCTTGTTGATCGATGAAAGATCTTTCGACAACTTCATCGCGCAAAAATTCGGACCGCACATCGTACAGTATTCGCCATCTTCGTGTTTGCCTTCCTGGAAATAGGCGAGGGCACGGTCCGGATCCAAGCTTAAATGGAACTGGTCGCGCCAACGGAATTCGTAACGGGCCTTTGATAATGCATTGTCACGGATCTGAGCTCCCGGATGACCTTTGGCCAAGTCGGCTGCATGTGCCGCGATCTTGTAGGTGATCACACCGGTACGTACATCTTCTTTATTGGGCAATCCCAAATGTTCCTTCGGCGTAACATAGCAGAGCATGGCTGTTCCCAACCATCCGATTTGCGCCGCTCCGATAGCCGACGTGATGTGATCATATCCGGGTGCGATATCAGTCACTAACGGACCTAACGTATAGAAAGGAGCGTTGTGGCATTTCTCAATCTGACGCTGCATGTTTTCCTGAATCTTATGCAAGGGCACATGACCCGGTCCTTCGATAAAGGCTTGTACGTTCTTTTCCCAGGCACGTACAACCAGTTCGCCCATCGTATCCAGTTCGGCAAACTGTGCTTCGTCGTTGGCGTCATAAATAGAGCCGGGACGAAGTCCGTCGCCTAAGGAAACAGCTACATCATATTGGGCCAGGATATCGCAGATCTCATCGAAATGCTCGTACAAGAAAGACTCCTGGTCGTGAATCAGGCACCATTTGCTCATGATACTGCCTCCACGACTGACGATACCACACAGACGTTTGTCTGCCAGGTGCACATTATGACGGCGGATTCCGGCATGAATGGTGAAATAGTCAACGCCCTGTTCGCATTGCTCGATCAGTGTGTCCTTATAAATCTCCCAAGTCAAGTCTTCTACCTTACCATTGACTTTCTCCAAAGCCTGATAGATGGGCACTGTACCTACCGGAACCGGACAATTACGCACGATCCATTCGCGCGTCTCATGGATGTTTGCTCCTGTTGAAAGGTCCATCAACGTATCACCGCCCCATTTGCAACTCCATACAGCCTTTTCTACTTCTTCATCAATGGAAGAAGTGGTTGCCGAATTGCCGATGTTGGTATTGATCTTAACCAGGAAGTTCCGGCCGATGATCATCGGTTCACTTTCCGGATGATTGATATTGGCGGGTAAGACAGCCCGTCCGGCTGCGATCTCGTCGCGGACAAATTCAGGGGTGATATGTGTATCGATGCCGAGCTCCTGACAGTTCATGTTCTCGCGGATGGCTACGTATTCCATTTCCGGCGTAACGATTCCCTGCTTGGCATAATACATTTGTGTACAGCATTTCCCTACTTTGGCGCGGTAAGGCAAGGCAATATGTTCGAAGCGGAGATGATCGAGCGACTTGTCGTCTCGTCGCATTTTACCATATTCTGATGTGATAGACGGCAACTGTTCCACATCACCGCGGGCGGTAATCCAGGATTCACGCATACGAGGCAGACCTTTCTTCAGGTCAATCTGCATGGACGGATCACTGAATGGTCCGCTGGTATCATAGATGTAAACGGGAGCATTCGGTGTCATTACCTTTTCTCCGTTTACGATTTTAACGGTAGGCGTCAGATTAACTTTCTGCATTCCGACCCGGATGAAAGGGAAAAGCTTTCCGTTCATATAAGCTTTCTCCCGCTGTGCGTATGCTTTCTTATCGTTATTCATACGTATGAGTTCTAAATAAATGAATACTGATTAACTGTTCAGGAAGGCAGTCAGTGGTGAAGAGGCGGATGCCTGGAATGAAGATGATACACCACCCAATCCGGCTTCATACGCTTCACGTCCGGCTTCAACAGCAGCTTTGAAGGCTTGTGCCATACGAACCGGATCACCGGCAACAGCAATCGCTGTATTTACCAATACGGCTGAAGCACCTAACTCCATGGCTTCGGCAGCCTGACTTGGAGCTCCGATACCGGCATCCACTACGACCGGAATACCTGCCTGCTCAATGATGATTTGGATAAACTCGCGTGTCTGCAAACCTTTATTAGTTCCGATGGGAGCACCCAGCGGCATAACGGTTGCAGCTCCGGCTTCTTCCAACTGACGGCATAAGACCGGATCGGCCTGACAATACGGTAATACAACGAAGCCCAGCTTGACCAGCTGTTCGGTTGCTTTTAGTGTCTCAACCGTGTCTGGTAACAAATAACGTGGATCCGGATGGATTTCCAGTTTCAGCCAATTCGTACCGAAGGCTTCGCGTGCCATTTGGGCAGCGAAAACCGCTTCTTCCGCATTACGAACTCCTGATGTATTGGGTAATAACTGAATATGTGGGTGCACGATGTGGTGCAGCATATCATCTTCTTTATCGTCTAAATCGATTCGTTTCATGGCAACCGTTACCATTTCGCTACCGGAAGCCAAGATTGCTTTTTCCATCAAATCGTTGGATTTGAACTTGCCTGTACCTAAGAACAAGCGGGAATTGAATTCTTTTCCCGCAATGACCAACTTCTCCATTGTCTTATATAAATTAATGTATATATGATTGATTATTTTCTACGAATAAACTTATCCACCACAAGCAGCTTTGATCACAACTACCTGGTCGTTTTCCTGTAAAATTGTCTCAGACCATTTTGTCCGCGGAATCATTTGGTTGTTGACGGCGACTGCTACACCTTTGTCGGGCATTTGCAAGGTTTCTGCCAGTTGCTGGAGGGAAGCCTGACTGGACAATTCCATTTCTTTGTTGTTGACTTTGATAATCATCGGTTATTTGTTTTAATGATGAACAATCAACAAAGGAAGGTGCGTATGCTATAAAAAGAGAGAAGTTACTTTTGACTCAGAGCTCATCAACAATCCCTACGGCAGTACGAACTGCATCAGGTGTGAGGGTATCATCTCAGCCCTTTTCTCTTGAAAGGGCACCCCTTTGTTTTTTTTATCTGTGGCGCAAAGAAATAGAAAATATTTCATATAAGCAAACCGTATCGAGGTTTGCTGACAGAAAATAAAACATACTTAACGTTTGTGTGGCTATTCGTTGGAATCGTTTTGGATTCTCGTTGGTTTTGATTCCGATTCTCGGGAGTTTTGTTTCTTCTATTCGGGGATTCGGGAAAAGATCGTTATTTTTGTCGGACGAATAAATCGGGAGATAGGAAAAGTGGATTTGCGGAAAATCATTCATATTGACATGGATGCCTTTTATGCGTCGATCGAGCAACGGGATCATCCGGAATGGAAAGGCAAACCGTTGGCTGTCGGTCATGCCGAACAACGAGGCGTAGTGGCGGCAGCCAGTTACGAGGCTCGGAAGTTTGGCGTACGTTCGGCCATGGCTTCCCGGCGGGCTTTGAAATTATGTCCGCAGCTGATTTTCGTGCCTGGACGTATGGAAGTCTATAAGGAAGTATCGGCACAGATCCATGAAATATTCCATCAATATACGGATTTGATAGAACCGATTTCACTCGATGAGGCATTTCTGGATGTAACCGATAATAAGAAGAATATACCTTTGGCAGTAGATATCGCGAAAGCCATCAAGCAAGAGATTCGCGAGCGGTGTCAATTGGTGGCATCGGCAGGCGTTTCGTACAATAAATTCCTGGCAAAGATCGCATCAGACTACCGAAAGCCAGACGGTCTTTGTACGATTCATCCGGATCAGGCACTCGATTTTGTTGCCTCGTTGCCTATTGAATCGTTTTGGGGCGTCGGTCCGGTGACGGCCAAGAAGATGCACTTGCTCGGTATTCATACGGGAACGGAGTTACGGGCCTGTTCGCAAGAAATGCTGGTGCGGCAATTCGGGAAAGCCGGATTGCTCTATTATGCTTTTGCCAGAGGTGAAGATGATCGTCCGGTCGTAGCCGAACGAATCCGGAAATCAATTGGTTGCGAACATACGTTAGAACGGGACATCACTGCCCGTTCGAGTGTTGTAATCGAATTGTATCATGTAGCCACCGAACTAATCGAGCGGATTGCCCGAAAAGATTTCCGGGGAAATACACTGACCCTCAAGGTTAAGTTTGATGACTTCGAGATCAAGACCCGCAGTATGCGTGCACCCAAAGAACTGACCTTATTGAATGATATCTTACCTTTGGCGAAGAAGCTGATGCAACAAATCGACTATGCCCAACATCCGATCCGGTTGATCGGACTGGCCGTCTCGAATCCGGTAGAAGAAACAGACACGATCAGCCATTGGGAACAGCTGTATCTTCCCTTTGCGGATGATTAATCAATTCCAATCTTTCCGTCTGAGATATAACCAGGAGATTAATCCAGCCAATAACATCAGTAGCCAGGCGAAAAGATATCCGTATTTCCAACCCAGTTCGGGCATGAACTGAAAATTCATTCCCCAAACGCCAGCCAAGAAAGTCAACGGGATGAAGATCGTTGAAACAACGGTAAGCCGTTTCATGATGGCATTCATCCGCAAATCGTTATTTGAGATATAAAGATCGACCAGCGAGGAAATGATTTCCCGACAGCTTTCGGTTGTTTGTAGAGTAAATAGAATCTGGTCGTATATGTCGTTGAAGAGCGGAAGCAGTTCCGCCGAGATGAGAGCCGGATTCTTGGACAGCTTGATGAATTGTTCCTTTAAGGGCTGGGCATTCTTCCGGATCGTGATCGATTCTTTCCGCCGTTCTTGAATCAATTGTCCTGTGTTTGCCGGGATATTATGGATGTCGAGTAATAACTCTTCGATATCTTCCAGCATTTCTTCCGTTTGAGAAGCTGTTTCTACCAGACTGGATGTGATGGCATTCAGTAGATGGATGAGAAGTTGGCTGGCTCCGTTGGCTCGGATATCCAATAAGTTCTCATCGATCGCTTTCTTTACTCCTTCAAAGATGGAATAGGAATCACCTTCTTTGAAGGTAACAATGGTATTGTCGGCTACCAACAGACAGATATGTTCGGTATGCAGTTCGGTTGATTCATCGTAGTAACAAGCGTTGAGGATGATCAGGGTCCGATTGCCATACATCTCGACTTTGGCTACATGCTGAGGCGTCAGGATATCTTTGGCATCAATATTATGCAGCCCGAAGTCTTTGACAATTTGGGTGATGATGTCGGCATCGGCCAGTCCGTTAATCTCCAGCCAATGTGTATCTGCCGAATGACAAAGCTTCTGGAAAGAAACTTGCCGGGGAGAAATAACTTGCTTCTTGACTGTTTGCTTATTGTAGGAAATCAGGTTGATAGATGTCTTCAATACCTGTTCGCCTACATATTTATAATGTTCAGCCAGCCTTCGGTTGGCACTCCGGCGTTGCTTTCGGGAAGCTAATTCTTTTCGGTTCATGGCTTTGTTTGATTAATCAAGTTCAACTACAGTAATTCCGGCTCCACCAAACTGGACATGTTCGTCGTGGAAACTGCGGACTCCCGGCACACTACGAAGGTATTCGCGGATAAGCTGACGAAGAATGCCGGTACCTGTCCCGTGCAGGATTCTTACTTGTTGAGCACCTACCTGGATGGCATCGTCAATAAAGTAAGTAACTGTCTGCAGCGCTTCTTCTCCACGCATTCCGCGTACATCGATTTCTTGCTTGAAATGCAAACGTTTTTCGTGCATTTGATCGGAAGTCTGTTCGCTGACGAACGTACTCTTCTGGATTTCTTTCTTGATTTGGTTCTTGCTGACTTTCTCCAAGCGATCCAGTTTGACTGTACTCTTGATCATACCGAAGGCAACGGTTGCTTGTTTCTCTTGCAGTTCCATAACGGTTCCGACCGAAGTCTGTCCTTTCAGTCGGACAGCATCGCCCACTTCAATGACATCCCGGTTAAATACCGGTTGGGCAGAGACCTTTTGTTTCTGTTTCTTCCGTTCGGCACGTTCTTTCAGTTTAGCCATCTTACGGGCAAGCTTGTCGTCTTCTTCCTGGGCATCGCTGACGGAGTCCTTGAACGACTGTAATTCCTGCCGGGCTTGTTTGGTCCGCTCTTTCTCAGCCTGTGCTTCCTTGATTTCGCGGATGGTATTCTCGATTCGGGCATTGGCATCCGATAAAATACGAGAGGCTTCCGCTTTGGCTTCCCGTACGATTTCTTTCCGCTGACTGTTTACCTCGCTCAAATCTTTTTCATACCGGGCAATGATGTCTTCCAGTTTCTTTTCCCGCTGATGGATATTCTGCCGTTTGCTTTCCCAATAACGCTTGTCGCGTACGATGTCCTGCAAGTATTTATCCATGTTGATATAATCCATGCCGACCTTTTCAGAAGCTTCGGCGATGACATCTTCCGGCAATCCGATCTTCCGGGCAATCTCAATGGCAAACGAACTGCCTGGGTTTCCGATAGCCAGCTTGAATAAAGGCTGCATCAGATGGCGGTCGTACAACATGGCTCCATTAACGATTCCCGGTGTGTCTTCGGCAAAATGCTTTAAGTTCTGGTAGTGCGTTGTGATCACACCAAAACTCTTATGCTGGTTGAAGCGGTTGAGCAGGGCTTCGGCAATAGCGCCTCCGATCTGCGGTTCCGTACCGCTTCCAAACTCATCTATCAATAAGATGGTCCGTTCGTTACAGTTCCGGACAAAGTATTTCATGTGCGTCAGGTGCGATGAATACGTACTCAGGTCGTTTTCGATACTTTGTTCGTCGCCGATGTCGATAAACAAGTGTTCGAATAAGCCAGTCCGTGAACTTTCGTGCATCGGGACCAGCAAACCACACTGCAACATATATTGTAACAAACCGACTGTTTTCAGGCAAACCGACTTACCGCCGGCATTCGGACCGGAGATGATCAGCAGGCGCTTCTCGGTTGTCAGTTCAATATCCAACGGAACCACTTCTTTATGTTGCTTCTTCAGCGAGAGATAAAGTAGGGGATGAATGGCCCGTGCCCAGTCGAGTTGCTGTTTGTCTTCTACGACAGGACGAATCCCTTGTATTTCGATAGCAAAAAGAGCCTTGGCACGAATGAAATCAATATCGGCCAGGAATTCATACGACTGAAGGATATCCGGAACCAACGGACGGACAAAGCTGGTAAAGTCCGTGAGGATACGAATAATCTCCCGTTTCTCTTCTCCTTCCAGTTCCCGGATGCGGTTATTGGCTTCCACTACGCTTTCCGGTTCAATAAAGACGGTTTTGCCACTGGCTGATTCGTCGTGTACAATACCTTTAATCTTCCGTTTGAATGCCGGTGCTACCGGAATCATCAGACGTCCGTCACGCATGGTGGGCGTTACGTCTTTTTCTACAACGCCTTCGCTTTGGGCTGCCCGCAGGATGGATTGCAGATTCCGGGAGATGTTACTCATGGTAATGGTCATCTCGCGGCGGATCGTCTGCAATTCGGGTGATGCACTATCTTTCACTTTCCCAAACTTGTCGAGGATCGTATCGATACGGCCTACCAGTTGAGGGAAGACCAGAATATCTCCAGCCAATGCTGTCAGTGCCGGATATTTGATTTCCTCATCTTCGCCCGGCTGGAAGAAGCGGATAATATCGTGTATGGTCTGTAATGAGCGCTTCAGATCAAACAATTCTTTTTCGTCCATCCAGGTTCCTTCCGGGCGGATACGCTTCAGTGAATAACGTACGTCGAAAAAGTAGTTGGCGGGAAAATCGGTTTCGCCTTGTTGAATCTTTACAAACTCGTCCACTAAATCGAGTTCATTACTGATAAAGGCGTAGTCCGTAGAAAAGGACATGGCTGCGACTCTCTCTTTACCCAGTGGGCTAAGGCATTTGTCTGAAACCAAAAGACGAACTTTATCAAAGCCCGTCTTTTGCTCAAAATTAGAAGGATATATCACGTTTGTTTTTTATTTGCTGTTTATTTTAATTCAATAATGATACCGGTACGAATCGTAGGCCGGATGATAATCTTTTTCTGTTCGGTTCCTTGTTTGACGTAAAAGGTAATTGCATTATTGCTGGTCGGGTTGATGTAAGGCGCAAAGTAATACAGGTAGGCGAAAGCCGTGAGGTTATTCGGATTCTGAATGGCTTTGTTTACCTGCGGATACTTGAATGCATCCCAATACATGCAACGGCTGAAACCTTTACTGTCGGTAAACCGGGTTTCCGGATTTCTCAGCTCCATCGTATTGGTAATAAACTGGCGATAGGCTGCTGTAAACTCTTCTATCGAGTAATCGGTACTTTGTCCTTCAATTCCTTCAATGACATCTTTGGCGCGAACTCCGGCTTCGTGGGCAGGAGAGTTGCGGTCGACCGATACGACAGTACTCAGCTTGTCCATGTCGTAGTTGATACCTGTATAATTGTAGGTACATTGACTGACGGTGAAATGTACATTCTTCTTATACTTCAGGTAAGGGAATTGCATCAGCATAAGCGGTACATGGATTTGCGCATACTCTTCCAGGTGATAAGCTTCTTCGAGCAATTCGTTGGCTTCGCATTCCCATAAGACACGACCGGCACTTACTTTCTGATCGATGATACGGATTCCGAACTGCAACAAATAAGCTGCTTCGGATTCGGATGCCGACGGATCAAGGAAAGGTACCTTTTCCATCTTGTTGCGGCTGATATTAAAACGATATACCGGCTGTTTCAATTTGATGGGATTAGGACCTACATAGTTCGGGTTCTTATCGAAATAATAAAAGGTCTGAATAAGCAAATCCGGGTTTTGTTCGTCGTTGGTAAAACCTTTCTTGGCCAATTCCTTTTCGATAACCCGGTTGATGTTGGCTTCCAACTCTGTATTTTCGTCGGTAGCTGCAAACTTATATGAGCGGAACTGTCCGAAATCGACGGTATCTGTTGTCGCAACTGTTTTGAAAGGACAGACAAATTCACGTTCGGATGTCGTCTCAAGACTGTACATATTGAAAGCCATCGCCAATTGATTCTCGCTGATCTCGTTGATCTGCTTGCACTCTTTGTTGAGGATGACCTCGCGCGAAGGAGATGAAGTCGATTTGATAGTCAGCATGATGTTCCGTTTGTTGGCCGGATTCAGCAATTGGGCAATCTCATCATTGGATACATCTGACACCGGAATACTCTCGATATGGGTAATGATGTCGTAGGGTTGAATACCGGCTTTCTCGGCATTGGAATAAGGACTAACCGACGTTACGACCAGATTATTCTTACCCCAGTTGCTGTTCTGGCTTATGTCGTAGGTGAACCCAAGTCGGCAAACTCTTTTGTTGGAAGTTTGTCCGAAGCAACAGAACACCGAAAATAAAAGGAATGTTGATAGTACTATTTTTCTCATATTGTTTGATAACCTTAAACGAACAGGTCGAAATTGATTGCAAATGTAATAAAAAATGGAGAATAGGCAATCGTCGTTTGAAAATTATAGGAGAGGATGTTGCCGTGTTGAGGACGCATTCTTCCTTGCCTGCCGAATCCTAAGGGTTATTCTCCCGAAGTATTAGTCCTGATCTGCTGAGATATTAACTTTCCTCCGTCCGAAGGAAGGGTTTCCTCCGATCGAAGGAAACTGTTCCTCCGACCGGAGGATGGTGTTCCTGCGTTCGGAGGAAAGCTAATATCTCCTTGCTTTTGGCTTAGTTGTTCACTGGGAAGGGACTAATGAGTATCGGATCGGGTAGGAGTGGCTGACCGGCCTTTTGTATTTTATTGCTTAGATTTTCCTTCAGACGTTTTGTTTCCCGAGAAAAATCTTTAGTTTTGTAAGGCTATCCTTGGGTAGCGGGATTTATAAATTATTTAAAAGACAAATACCATGGATATATATTTGGCGGACAAGCAGCGGTATGAACAGATGCCATATCGCCGATGTGGAAAGAGTGGGCTTCTGCTTCCGGCTATTTCGCTGGGCTTGTGGCATAACTTTGGGAGTGTGGATGTGTTCGAACAGTTTAAGCAAATCGCTTTTCGTGCCTTTGATCGGGGCGTAACTCATTTTGATTTGGCGAACAACTACGGACCGGTGTATGGTTCGGCAGAAGAAAACTTCGGACGGATATTGAAGAAAGGTCTGGGAGCTTACCGGGATGAGTTGTTGATCTCGACGAAAGCCGGATACGATATGTGGCCAGGTCCGTATGGCAACTGGGGAAGCCGGAAGTATCTGATGGCAAGTCTTGACCAGAGTCTGAAACGGATGGGCTTGGAGTATGTAGACATTTTCTATTCGCATCGTCCGGATCCGGAAACTCCGATTGAAGAAACGATGGGGGCTTTGGTGGATATTGTACGGCAGGGAAAGGCGCTTTACGTGGGTATCTCCAATTATAATCCTGCACAGACACGGGCCGCTTTGGAAGTTCTGAAGGAGCATAAGGTACATTGCCTGATTCATCAGGCTCGTTATTCGATGCTGGATCGTTGGGTTGAGCCGGAATTACTTTCGGTACTCGACGAGGAAGGTGTGGGTATGATTGCTTTCTCGCCATTGGCACAAGGCTTGCTAACCGACAAATACCTGCATGGCATTCCGGAAAATTCGCGGGCTGCCAAACCAACGGGGCATCTGAAGCGCGAACAAGTAACGGCCGACAAGATTGCCCGTATTACCCGTTTGAATGAACTGGCGGCACAACGCGGACAGACATTGGCAGAGATGGCTCTGGCTTGGATCATGCGCGACAAGCGGGTTACCAGTGTTTTGATAGGAGCCAGTTCGGTAGCACAGCTGGATGATAACCTGAAAGCACTCGAACACCTTTCTTTTACAGACGAAGAACTAGAACAAATCGAATCGATATTAGCATAACCTTAATAATTTAATTAGCGATGGATAATAGATTAGCATTGAACAAGAATGAGCTGGTTGCCTATCTGAAGAAACCGGCTTCTCAATTTACGAAAGAAGATATCAAGCGCTTTATCATGGAAAATGAAGTGAATATGGTCAATTTCATGTATCCGGGAGGTGATGGCCGCTTGAAGACGTTAAACTTTGTCATTAACGATTTGGATTACTTGGATGAGATCCTCAGCTGTGGTGAACGGGTGGACGGTTCCAGTCTTTTCCCTTTCATCGAAGCCAGTAGTAGTGACTTATATGTTATTCCCCGGTATCGTACCGCTTTCGTAGATCCGTTTGCTGTAGAGAAAACCGTAACGATGTTGTGTTCGTACTTCAATAAAGACGGAGAATTATTGGATAGTTCGCCTGAATACGTCTTGCATAAGGCATGCGATGCCTTCAAGAAAGTGACAGGTATGGAGTTTCAGGCCATGGGTGAACTGGAATTTTATGTGATTGATGAAGTTCAAGACGACTTTCCGGCTGTTGATCAGCGGGGATATCACGAATCAGCACCGTTTGCCAAGAATAATGATTTCCGAACCAATTGCATGTTAAAGATTGCCCGTTGTGGCGGACAAATCAAATACGGTCATAGTGAAGTAGGAAACTTCTCAGATACTGATTTCAACTTCGAACAGAATGAAATCGAATTCCTGCCGGTTGCTGCTGAAGACGCAGCCGATCAGTTGATGATCGCCAAATGGGTGATTCGCAATGAGGCTTATAACTCAGGTTTGAATGTAACCTTTGCTCCGAAGATCAGTATTGGAAAAGCTGGTTCTGGTTTGCATATCCACATGCGGATGATGAAAGACGGCAAGAACCAAATGTTACAAGATGGTATTATTTCGGAAACAGCCCGTAAAGCCATTGCCGGAATGATGGATCTGGCTCCTTCGATTACGGCATTCGGCAATACAAACCCAACTTCTTATTTCCGTTTGGTTCCGCATCAGGAAGCTCCGACGAATATTTGCTGGGGAGATCGTAACCGTTCAGTTCTGGTGCGTGTGCCGTTAGGCTGGTCGGCCGGAAAAGATATGTGCGGACAGATTAATCCGGCCAGTGCGTCAGCTCAATATGATACGACGCAGAAGCAAACGGTAGAAATGCGTTCGCCGGATGGTTCTGCAGACGTATATCTGCTGATTGCCAGTCTGGCTGTTGCCTGTCGTCATGGCTTCGAGATGGAAAATGCATTGGATATAGCCGAACAAACTTATGTCAATGTCAATATTCATAAGAAAGAAAACAAGGACAAGCTGGCCAAGCTGAAACAATTGCCGGATAGTTGTGTGGCTTCTTCAAAATGCCTGCAAGACCAGCGTGCGGTGTATGAGGAATACAATGTATTCAGTCCGGGAATGATTGACAGCATTATTGCCCGTCTGAAAGCCTTTAAGGACGAAAATATCCGGAGCAAGGTGATGGACAACGAACGGAAGATGCTTGAACTGGTTGAAACTTATTTCCATTGCGGATAAAAACTGGTCAGACAAAAGAAAGGAACGCCGGTCGGGAGAAATCCCGATCGGCGTTCGTGATCATGACATACACAACTTTGTTAAGGTTTCGTACATTTATTTACCCCAGTTTTTATTCGGTTTCTCACCCATTTCCAAAACCAGACTTCCACCTTTCAGTAACTCAGCAGCCGGGAACTTAAATGAAGTCAACTTCTTTCCGTTGAGAGTGGCCGACTGTACATACTTATTCTGTCTGGAAGCATTCTTGGCTTCGATGATAAACTCTTTTCCTCTTCCATACCGATTATCGAGATGGAGAACAATCTTTTCGTATAGCGGACTGGCTATTTCGTAAACAGGCTCGGTCTGACAACCACCATCCGTCTGGAAAAGTCCGATAGCTGCCATTATAAACCATGCACTCATTTGTCCCTGATCTTCATCTCCCAGGTAAGCATTGGCAATACCCGAACCATAATAACGGTCGATGATAGACCGGCTCCATTTCTGTGTTAGCCACGGTTTTCCTACCCAATTGAACAGAAAGGCAAAATGCATGGATTGCTGATTCCCTTGTACGACCGGAAAATCCCAGTATTGATCGTTGGGAGCATTGTATCGCCAAGGTTCACTGGCCTGAAATCCCCATTCCAACCGTTCGATGAAACGATCTTTACCGATAGCTGTCGCTAGAGCCGGAACATCTTGCGGAACGAAATAGGTAAGCTGCCAGGCATTTCCTTCTACATAATGATGATTGGCTCCTGAGCGGAACGGATCAAAGTCGGCTACCCATTTTCCCTGACTATCTTTAAGGGCAGCAAAACCAGACTTAGGCTCAATTACATGTTTCCACCAGGAACCTCGCTGGTTGAATTCCTTATAAACCTTTTCATTGCCGATAGCTTTGGCAAATTGTCCGACTGTCCAGTCGTCGAAAGCATATTCCAGCGAATTGGAGAAACGGCCCAAATCGGATGGTACATATTGATACTTGAGATAGGCTTCCAGGTCACGGTTTCCGGCATAACCGGCAAATACTTTCTGCGATGGTGTCTTTTGCATCTTTAGCATCGCTTCGAGTGCTTTGTTGGTATCAAAATCCCGAATTCCCATTTGATAAGCACCTACAATAAGCGGTATCTCATGTTCGGCCACCATTACCGGTATATAATTCATGCCAGCAGGACCTTTCGCCAACCATCCGTTGGCATCATACATGGCAAGCTGAGAGTTTACCCACCGGTGACTCCATTCGGGAGTTACCAGATTCCAGAACTGATTTAAGTTCCAGAATGTATTCCAAAAGGCATCGCATCCTAAAGCCACATCATCTTTCCCTGTTAGCTGTTGAACTTTCTTATCGGTTGATATCCATTGTCCGTTGACATCACTCCAAATATTCCGGCTGCATAACGCCCGATACATATTATTATAGAAGCGGACTTTTTCTTGGCGGTCGGTTGTGGAGATTTCTACACGGCCAAATAATTCATTCCATACAGCTTGCTGATGATCACGTACGGCATCGAAGCTCCAACCAAAAGGATCGCTGATTTCCGTCTTCAGATTGAGAGATGCATTCTCGAGGCTCACCAGTGAAATGCCAGAACGAACCTGTACTGTAGGATTCTGCTTGACGTCGAATTGCAGGAACAACCCTGCATCTTTCAGGTCTTTTCCCATCAGATGTTCTGTCTTGACTACCGTTCCGTCTGTCCATCCGCCCATTTCCTGAATAGGCTGATCAAATTCCAGAACGAAGTAAAGCCGATAGTCCTGATCGGCATCGTTACTCCATACATTCCGAGATAACTGATGACTGACACCTTCGATCCGGTTTGGTCCGACTTTCTTTATTTCAATATCACTTAATACATAATCGTATTCAGTAGGAATGTGCAAATCAACCAGCACACGGGCACCTTCCCGGTCCTGTGGAAACGTATATCGTTGGAATCCGCAGCGTGTTGTGGCTGTCAATTCAGCTTGGATATCGTAATCGTCCAGATGAATGGCATAGTATCCGATACCGGCTTGTTCGGTTTGCTTGCGGATACGTGAACGATAACCGGAATCCGGATCCATTTCATCTCCTTCCTGAATGACCAACTTACCGTTGGTTGGCATTAATCCGAGTCCGCCCAACGTCCATTCATGGATGTGACTGAAGCAACCGATGTTTTCGAACGTGGGTTGATAACCGGCTTGCCAACCTGCATTCTGGTTGTCGGGACTTAGCTTCACCATACTGAAAGGCATCCACGGTCCGGGTGCGATCATCCAACGGGAATGTCCGGTACCAATACGGGTATCTACATAGTCAGCATACGTCTGAAGCCTTTGAGGTTCACGAAGAATCGTACCTTCTTCTACAATTTTCCCGTCAATCCGAACGCGATACCGGCTCTCTTTAGCTGTCGTTACTGCCGGCATCGGAGCTTCAAAGACATAACGTGCCGTATCCAGCCGCTGAGAGAAAATAGACTTCCCGTCCAGTTCAACAGACAAGTTCGGTTGTTTATCTAATTCTTCAACATCAACCAGCAATGGTTGGAAATGTTGTCCGTTTTGCTCTATTTCGTAAGGAGCCGCAGTTACACGACGAACGAAAGCCTTTTGAGGTTTCTGTAAGCGAACTCCTTCCGGACTATCCAAGTAAACTTGGTCAAAAAGAATCCACGAACCTTCCAGTACGGAAAGGCGGATTTCGTTTCCCCCTTCTTGCATACAAGCATTGTCGATGGGAATCTCAATACGGTGTTCCTGTGTTCCACTCAGATCACCTTCGATTGATTTGGCATTTTTGCCGGCTGGAAGCTGGAATTTCCAGGATTTATCGTTAACAGTTACTTTAAGTAGTGGAGGCAATTCGACAGCATTGTCGAGAACATCAATAACTAACTTCCATGTACCGGTTGTCGGCTTTTGATTTATACCGAATAAGATAGTTGTTTCATGCGTTCTCCATCCGGAAGTTCCGCCTGTACCGCCCCATCCGTCGGAAGGACCGGGAATAACATACGGAAAATCTTTCGATGCTTCAGAATATCCAACTAAGAAATAACGATCTTCATATCCAAAATCATGAGCAAGGAAATCTTTGTATTGATTGGGAGCCAAAGCAAAACCTGTTGCTTGATTATCATTTTGTCCGATAGTCCAAAGCCGTTCAGCACTAGCCGTAGCAGTACCAAAAGCTAATCCGGACACAAGTAAAAGAGATGTAAGATAAGTATGCATACATTGAATTTTTATGCAAATAAACAGAAGATTTCTCAACCAACTGTGATATTATATTTTGATATACTTGTATAATATTCCGATATATTGCAGGTAGATAGGCCTTACTGTTAAATCTGATCTTTGTATTAGAAGAACGAAGTTTCAGTTTTGAAGAAATGAAAAATGTAGTCTTTAGAATACGTTATATCTAATAAATTCGATAATATAGATATTAAAGTGAATAAAGTTCTATATTGTCGAATTTTTCCTATCTTTGTACAGAAGAAAAGATGAAATGAGAATCGTATCACATAAAAAGCTGAAAGAATTTTTCGAGACCAAAGGCTATGAGGATTCCAAAGTTGCTCTTGAGCGATAGTATGATATAGCCGAGAAAGCATCATGGCAAAATCTTTCAGAAATCAAATTGGATTTTCCTGCAACAGATTATGTTGGAAATCAACATTACGTGTTCAATATTAGAGGGAACAATTATCGTCTAATTGTTGTAGTAAAATTTACAATAGGATACATCTTTATCCGTAAAGTATGTACTCATAAGGAATATGACAAATTAGATTGTTCAACCATTTAAAAGAAAATGACATGAGTAAGATTACCAAAGAACAGTATGAGTTTGCATTGGAAAGAGTAGAGGAACTTTTGCCATTGGTTGATGACAATACCCCAGTAAATGATAAAAAGGCAGTTGAACTGACTATGATGTCTGATATTGTGATTGCCTATGAAAAAGAGCATTATCCGATAGAAAAGCCTACCGTTGCGGAACTCATAGAGTTATCTCTTGAAGAAAAAGGAATGACTCAAAAGCAATTGGCTCAGGAAATAGGCATTAGTCCTTCACGTATAAATGATTATATTTCCGGACGCTCTGAACCGACATTGAAGGTGGCACGGTTATTGTGTCAGATTTTAAACATTCAACCTGCAGCTATGTTGGGATTGTAATTAAAATAAAGTCAATTTCATATTGGGTGTTTAATATGAGAACTGTTGCTGTAATAGTTGAAGATGTAGGCAATAATCTGAGTGCTTACATATAGGGTACTCCAGTGATGACTGTTGGTTGCGATGTGAAAGAAATAGAGAAAAACATGCAAGAAGCTGTAGAACTTTATCTGGAGTCATGCAAGGAAATGAACATTACTCCTGTGGAAATTTTGCAGGGAGAGTTTACATTAAAATTCAAGATAGACGCTGCTACCTTCATTAACTATACAGCAGTTTCTTCACCAAAGCAGCTTTGAGTTATATAACCGGAATTAATGAACGTCAGTCGTGGCATTATGCGCAGGGGTTCATAAACTGAGTAAACAGCAGTTGGAGAAAATTCAGAAAGGTATCAATGCGCTGGCAGAGGAACTGGTAGCTATAAAGATTAAAAAACTTAGGATAAGTAAAAGACAAGTGAAAATGTCCAAAACTGGACAAAATATTCTTTTTACGTTGATCCCTAATTCTCTGAGTGTTGTGCAATTGTTGTGTAATGTAGATAAAAGAAAAACGTGAATAACTTTGTTTCAGTTATTCACGTCTATATATGAGTGATCGGGCTGGGATTCGAACCCAGGACCCACAGCTTAGAAGGCTGTTGCTCTATCCAGCTGAGCTACCTGACCATCCTTGTCAAATGCGTTGCAAAGGTACGCATTTTATTTGAATAAGCAAATATTTGTTCTACTTTTTTTATCGATGCTTGATAAATAATTGATGAATCGTTTGTTTGTCAAGGAGATTTCTCGATTGCTCAAAAAGAGGAAACTTGACGATTTCTCTTAAAGATCATTTACTTTTAATACATTATAAGAAATATGTTCATCAAATACATCACTACCATCTACTTTCTTAATGTAGAGGACGATACAGATAGTAATAGGGAGAATGATAACTTCGTATAAAGATTTTAGTACGGCTTGAGTCATAATCATGATCAGTAGCTCATTCCCAGGTATTAATCCACCAAATGCGATGGGAAAGAAAATTAATGAATCTGCACTTTCTCCCACTAAGGTAGAAAGAATAGCTCGTAAGGAGAAGTTTTTCCCTTGAGATGCCAACTTCATTTTACTCATTACGTAGGCATTAAGAAAAGAACCTACCAAAAAGGCAAGTAAACTGGCTATCGCAATACGAGGAGCTAAACCAAATACGAAATTGAAGGCTTCTTCGCCATTCCAATACGGAGCTGCAGGTAAAGTTGTTGCAATTTGTGCAAAAGCAATAACCAAAAAATTGGAGGCAAAACCACTCCAAATAATCAAGCGGGCTTTCTTAAATCCCCAGACTTCTGCAATGCAATCGTTGATAATATAAGAAACGGGAAAGACAATCAGACCGGCAGTCGCTGTAACTCCTGCGAATTGAATTACTTTTGTCTCTAAAAGATTGGCTGCAACCAGGCAGACATTAAAAAGAATGCCCAATAACATGAAGGGCACACTAACTGTTGTTCTTTGCATATATTCTTGTTTTTAACGAGGTTTATCAAGCACTCGACTGCAAAGATACGGGGTTTTATTCATACGTGCAAGAAATTTCTTCCCAGGGGAAGAATGTTGGCCAGCGGATAAAAATAATTCACTATTTTTGTCCGCTAGTTAATGCAAAAGATAAATGACGATGAAGAAGACTCTTTTATTTTCGTTGGCGATGCTGCCAATAGTGAATGGAATGGCTCAAGAGCAAGAAAAGAAACCGAACATCATTCTTTTCTTGGTGGATGACATGGGTTGGCAGGATACGTCCCTTCCGTTTTGGAATCAGAAGACAATGTACAACGAACGGTATGAAACTCCGAATATGGAGCGGCTGGCCCGGCAGGGGATGATGTTTACGCAGGCTTATGCTTGTAGCATTAGTTCGCCTACTCGATGTAGTTTGATGACAGGTTGTAACGCTGCCCGGCATCGGGTCACTAACTGGACTTTGGAGAAGGACAAGAGTACAGATGGAGAAACAGATGTATTGAATCTTCCCGTATGGAATATTAATGGGATTGCGCAGGTGCCAGGGACAGAACATACTTTTGTCGGGACTTCTTTCGTTGAGTTGTTGAGGGAGAATGGTTATCATACGATTCATTGCGGAAAGGCGCACTGGGGAGCTATTGACACACCAGGGGAGAATCCTTGTCATTTCGGCTTTGAGACCAATATCTGTGGCCATGCAGCCGGTGGTTTGGCTACTTATTTGAGTGAACGGAATTACGGTCATGACGAAAAAGGAAATCCTACTTCCTTGATGGCAATACCAGGATTGGAACATTATTGGCAGACGGGTACTTTCGCTACGGAAGCCTTGACTCAAGAGGCGTTGAAGGCCCTTGATAAAGCGAAGGCTTATAATCAGCCGTTCTATTTGTATATGTCGCATTATGCAATCCATATCCCGATTGACAAGGATATGCGGTATTATGAAAAGTACAAGCAAAAAGGGTTGTCGGATAAAGAAGCGGCTTATGCTTCTTTGATTGAAGGAATGGACAAAAGCCTGGGTGACATCATGGATTGGTTAGAGAAGAATGGCGAGGCTGATAACACGATCATTCTGTTTATGGGAGATAATGGAGGCTATGCCAGTGGATCTGGTTGGCGGGACGAGCCTTTGTTTACCCAAAACTATCCGTTGACAGCGGGAAAAGGTTCTGCTTATGAAGGAGGAATTCGTGAACCGATGATTGTGGCTTGGCCGAAGGTGGTGAAACCCGGAACTCGATGCGATAAGTACCTGATGATTGAAGATTATTACCCGACGATTCTCGAGATGGCAGGTATTACAAACTATCAGACACCGCAACCGATTGATGGCGTCAGTTTCGTGCCGTTGTTGAAGCAGACGGGTGATCCTTCGGAAGGACGTAGCTTGTACTGGAATTTCCCGAATATTTGGGCAGGTGAACATGGCCCAGGTATCGCGGCTACTTGCACTATTCGTCAAGGAGATTGGAAATTGATTTATTTCTATGAGACAGGAAAGAAAGAACTGTATAACATTCCGGAAGATATCAGCGAGAAGCATGATGTGGCGGCTTCGCATCCGGATATAGTGAAACGTTTGTCGGCTGATTTGGGAACGTATCTGCGGTCGGTTGATGCACAGCGTCCGGCTTTCAAAGCGACAGGGAAAGCGGTGCCTTGGCCGGATGAAGTAGAATAGGAATAAAAAAGTCCGTTGGTTGTTCGTTCCAACGGACTTCTTCGTTTTTGTATGATCTTTATTTCATCGGGAGAACTTCAATCCAATAGTCATCTGGATCGTTGATGAAGTAAAGCCCCATGGCTTCATTCTCGAAGCATACACATCCCATCTCTTTATGATAAGCACGGACTGCATCGTAATCTCCAGCTACTCGGAAACATAAGTGGCTTTCGTTATCGCCCAATTCATAGGCTTCCTGCCGGTCTCGTAGCCAAGTCAGTTCTAAAAGGAAGTTTTCTTGGTCGTCTGCCAGATAGACTAAGATAAAGGAACCATCCGAAGCTTCTTTACGATGGTGTTCTTTCAGACCTAATGCTTTCTCATAAAAAGCGATACTACGCTGTAAGTCCAATACATTGATGTTGAAATGGTCGAATCTTGCTTTGATTTCCATATATTGTCTGTTTTTATTGTTGTTGATTCGTTTTCAAATGTCTTTTATTTATTCCATCTGAAGAGTTTATCGATCAGGTCTCGCCGTTTCATCTTCTGTAATTCCTTCATGATCTGTTGCCGGTATTCCGGTTTGTACCAGAAGAAGAATTGACGCTGAGCTAACTTCTGCTCTTTAGTCCGTGCCGTATAGACTTTCTCCAGGGTATAAGGATGATAGCCTGTGTAATACATCTCGGTAGCCAAAGTCATGGGTGTAGGAGTGAAGTCTTGTACTTGTTCCAATTGGAAGTGGAGGCCTTTCGTGATAACAGCCAACTCTGCCATATCGAGTTCGGTGCAGCCCGGATGACTGGAAATGAAGTATGGGATGAGTTGCTGGTTCAATCCGTGCTGCTTGTTCACTCGGTCGAAGATCTTCTTGAATTGTTCGAAGAGCTTGAACGAGGGCTTACGCATCTGTTTCAATACCTCGTCTTGTGTATGTTCGGGGGCGACTTTCAAGCGACCCGAAACGTGACGGGCTATCAGCTCCTCTACATACTTATGTGCCGACTGGTTGAGGGCATCATTATCATAACGATGGAGGAGCAGGTCGTAGCGCACTCCGCTTCCGATGAAAGATTTCTTGATTCCCGGAATCTTATCTACTTCTTTATATAGTTCCAGAAGTGGGGTATGATCTGCATTCAGGTTCTTACAGACTACGGGCGAGATACACGACGGCTTCTTGCATTTGGCGCAGATCTCCGGATTCAGCCCTTTCATGCGGTACATATTGGCCGATGGTCCGCCCAAATCACTCAAATAACCCTTGAAGTCCGGCATCTCGGTGATCGCCTTGACTTCTTTCAGGATGGATTCCTTGCTTCGGGAGGCGATGAACTTCCCCTGATGGGCGGAGATGGTACAAAAGGCACAACCGCCGAAGCATCCGCGATGGATATTGACCGAAAACTTGATCATCTCGAAGGCTGGGATCACTTTGCCCTTGTACTTCGGATGGGGCAGGCGGGTATAGGGCAGGTCGAAGCTGGCGTCGATCTCGGCTTCCGTCATAGGTGGGAAGGGAGGATTGACGACAAGGGTCTGCTTGCCACATTGCTGCAGGATGCGCTGAGCATGCTGCTTATTCGATTCTTCTTCAATATGACGGAAGTTTTTGGCCTGCTTGAGTTTGTCTTTCAGACATTCTTCGTGGGAAAAGAGAAGGATATCATCTGCTTCTGGTTGAACCTTGGCAGAGAGATAGACAGTCTGGGGAATGTCATGAATCTCGTGAAAGGGTGTTCCTGTCTGCAGGCGGCGTACCAGCTCCTGTATCGGTTTTTCTCCCATGCCATAGATCAGCAAGTCTGCCGGACTGTCGATGAGGATACCCGGCCGCAACTGGTCTTGCCAGTAATCGTAGTGCGTCAGGCGGCGCATGGAGGCTTCGATACCGCCCAATACGACTGGCACGTCGGGGTAGAGTTCCTTCAGAATCTTGGTGTAAACAATGCTGGGGTAATCGGGCCGCATACCGGCACGGCGATCGGGCGTGTAAGCATCATCGCTGCGCAATCGCTTGTTGGCGGTATAGTGGTTGATCATCGAATCCATCGCTCCGGCCGAAACGCCGAAGAACAGACGGGGCGCTCCCAGCTTCTTGAAGTCGCGGAAATCACCTCGCCAATCGGGTTGCGGGACGATCGCTACCCGTAGCCCCATCGCTTCCAGCGTCCGTCCGATCACGGCGGCACCAAACGACGGATGATCCACATACGCGTCGCCGCTGAACAGGATCACATCCAGGTAGTCCCAGCCGCGCGCTTCTACCTCTTTTTTGGTTGTAGGCAACCATGCCTCTGGTTTATACGTTTTCATGTTGCAAAGATACGCAAAATCCGGCACCCTGCCAATGCCCCCGGGCAATCCGCACGCCGTGTCAATCCCACCGATAGCGTTGCCGGAAGTCTTCCGGCTGGTGGATGGCTCGGTATTGCTTGGGCGGCATCCCCGTGTGGATGCGGAATTGCTTCACAAACGTATTGGTTGATTGAAAGCCGCAGCGGGATGCAATCTCGTCGAGTGAAAGCGATGTGCATTGTACGTATTCGACGGCCTGCCGGCGGCGATACTGGAGGATGAACTCTTGCAGGCTGATCCCCGTCAGCAGATGGACGGCATGGGTCAGCTCCAGGGCATCCACTTCCAGGAGGGCGGCCATCTGCTCTGTCCGGCGGATCGAGGTCTCCATCAAGATTTTCACCACCGCATTGATGATCATCGAACCTGTCATCCGCTGGCTCCGGTCGGTAGGTACGACCTTTTGCCATCCCTCTTCGTTCGTCTCCAGCCGGCCTGTCAGGACGGTCACATACACGTCGTCCACCTCGATGTGGCCTATCTTGTTTGTCTGTTTTGCTTTCATCGTCATTTTTTCTGGTTACTACCGGGTAAAGATAATCAAAAAGACCCATAAAATAAATATTTTATCGCTGTAAAAGTTTAAAACCAACCTCTAAAATAAACATTTTATCGCTGTAAAAGTTTAAAACCAACCTCTAAAATAAACATTTCATCACTGTAAAAGTTTAAAACCAACCTCTAAAATAAACATTTTATCGCTGTAAAAGTTTAAAACAGACCTCTAAAATAAATATTACATCACTGTAAAGGTTTAAAACAGATGCAAGGAATAGATTTTTCATCCTTTTTAATCAATAGAAAATTCTTCAGAAAAGACTTGGAAGGCCGGATAAGTTGCCTTTTTTATCCCTTTTGACGGGCTTGGCGGACTTTCAAACGGTCTTTGGGGCGAGACCGCAAGGACATTGTGCCCTGCCCACTTGCAAGAAAACGCAGAATGACCTACTTTTGTGTGGAAAAGAAATACATAAAACAAGAATATATGAAAAAGTTTTGGATTACATTAGCTGCCTGCTTCGGTCTGGCTTCGACCGCCGAAGTGATGGCATGTACGGGTCTCCTGGTGGGGAAAAAGGCTTCTGTCGATGGCTCGGTGATGATTAGTTATGCGGCCGACTCTTACACCCTTTACGGAGAGTTGTATCACTGGCCGGCTGCTGTCTGGCCCGAAGGAGCAATGCTCGACATCACTGAATGGGATACGGGAAAACCATTGGGACAGATTCCGCAAGTACGTCAGACTTACTCGGTTGTGGGAAATATGAATGAGCACCAGGTGGCAATCACGGAAAGTACCTTTGGCGGACGGCCTGAACTGGTTGATACGACCGGTATCATGGACTACGGAAGCCTGATCTACGTAGCTCTGCAACGTTCGAAGTCTGCGCGCGAAGCTATTCAGGTGATGACCGATCTGGTCGCTAAGTATGGTTACTATAGCGGTGGCGAGTCATTCTCGATTGCTGATAAAAATGAAGCCTGGATCATGGAGATGGTAGGAAAAGGTACAGGAAATAAAGGCGCTGTATGGGTTGCCATTCGTATCCCTGATGACTGTATCGCAGCCCATGCGAACCAGTCGCGCATCCAGCAAATACCGTTCGACGATAAAGAGAACTGTATGTATTCGCCCGATGTAGTATCGTTTGCCCGCGAGAAAGGCTACTTCAGCGGAAAGGATGAGGATTTCAGCTTTGCAAAAGCTTATTGTCCGTACGATTTCAGTGCTCTTCGTATCTGCGAAGCCCGCGTGTGGTCCTTCTTCAACAAGTATAACAAGGATATGGGCAAGTACCTCGGTTTTGCCAAAGGTGATGTGAACGCTGAACCAATGCCACTTTATATCAAGCCCGACCGGAAGTTGTCGGTTGCCGATGTGCGTGATATGATGCGCGATCACTACGAAGGTACCGAACTCGACATGACGAACGATCCTGGAGCTGGTCCGTACAAGGCGCCGTACCGTTTCCGTCCGCTTACCTACAAGGTGGACGGCGAAACCTACACGAACGAACGCCCCATCTCGACGCAGCAGACCGGCTTCGTCATCGTTCCGCAATTGCGTAGTTGGCTTCCAGATGCCATTGGTGGTGTACTGTGGTTTGCTGTCGATGATGCCAATACGACTGTTTTCACCCCGATCTATTGTTCATCAACCGACGTGCCCGAATGTTACCGCCAGGGAAACGGCAGTATGATGCAATTCTCCTGGACATCTGCCTTCTGGATCCGGAATTGGGTGGCTAATATGGTGTACGGACGCTATAACCAGATGATCGGCGACCTCCGCAAAGTACAGTCTGAGTTGGAAAACGGCTATCTGGACATGCAACCCGCCATCGACAAGGCTGCTTCCGAACTCTATCAGAAAGATCCGAAAGAAGCGGCGAAGTTCCTGACCTGGTACAGCACTACAACAGCCGATGAATCCGTTGACCGCTGGAAGAAATTAGGAGAATTCCTGATCGTGAAATATTCAGACGGTGTGGCTCGTAAAGAGAAAGACGGTAAGTTCCTCGACAATGGTTATGGTTTGGGTGCAGCACCCGATTCACCGGGATACAGCGAAGATTTTTATCGTGCTATCGTAAAATCAGCCGGCGAACGCTTGAAAGTGAAATAAAAGTCGTATATTAGGGCCTATTATTCATTAAAATAACTGCGATATGAAAAAGTTATTTCTTGTATTAAGTATGATTTGCCTGAGTTTAACCGTATTTGCTCAGGCAGATAAGGGCCGTTCTTCATTCGGCTTTAATTTAGGGTATGCATTTGATACGGAACAGGCCACATTAGGTTTGGATTATCGGTATTGCCTGACCGATGAAGTGCGATTGAATCCGGGTTTGACCTATTTGGTGAAGAACAACGGTTTGAGTGCATGGATGATCGACGTAAATGCGCACTACGTGTTCAAACTGAGCAGCATGTTCGGATTCTATCCACTGGCAGGTCTCAGCATGTCGTTTTGGGATTCGGAATATTGGCGTGACGGCGAGACCCGCTTCGGGGCGAACATCGGCTTGGGTGCCGAGGTCTATGCCACCCGCGAATTCTCGATTGGCTTGGAAGCCAAGTACAACATCATCAAAGACGTTGACCAGGCGATGATCGGCCTGCGTGCGGCCTACTGTTTTTGAGCCGTTACTGCGGAAGTAACATAAAAAGGGAGCTATCGGCTCCCTTTTTCGTTCGTGTCAGTCCATTCTCAACAGATCACTTTCACTAAGATATTCCATATTCTGCCGGCGGATTACTTCGCGTGCTGCCTCGCGGTTGTTAGTTCGCAGGATCAGAATGGATTTGTCTTTGATAGAGAAGCAGTACATATATTCAATGCTCAGTCCTGCTTTTGTAAATGCCTGAAGCGTTTGGGCAAATCCGGCAGCTTCAGAGTGAGTGACAATGGCCAGTACGTCCGTCAGATTGGCACTGACGTTATTCTCCTTTAGAATCTTGAACGCCCGCTGCGGATCATTCACGATGATACGAAGAATACCATATTCGGAGGTATCAGCTACAGTTGCAGCAATGATCCGGATCTTGGCTTCGGCGAGTAACATCAGTATTTCAGATAACTTGCCGTACTTGTTCTCCAAGAAAATTGATATTTGATTGACTGTCATAACGGATAGTATTTAGGATTGATACGAATGAACAATTTAACATAGCTTTCTCAAATCTTTTACGCGGACAGCTTTTCCACCTTCGGCAGAAGGTAATGAACCTTTTCCTACAAGCTTAACGCGTGGTGTCAACAGTAATTCATCTTTTAACTGACGGGTTACTTCCTTAGCCAAACGCTGCAGTGCACTGTAATCATCCGTGAACAGGTCGCTCAATTCTACTTCGATCAACATCTCGTCGTTATAGCCTACTGTCTCGATTGTTATCAGATAATTACTTCCCAGTTCTTTGAAGTTCATCAAGATCTTCTCAATCTGGATCGGGAAGATATTGACACCCTTCAGAATAATCATATCATCACTTCTGCCTACGAAACGGGCCAGACGACGATGCGTTCTACCGCATGGACATTCACCCGGAATGAATCGGGTCAGGTCTCGTGTCCGATAGCGGAGTAACGGCATGGCTTCCCGATTAATCGTAGTTAAAACCAATTCGCCGATCTCACCTTCCGGAACGGGTTCCAAGGTCTGCGGATTAATGATTTCGGGGATAACGTAATCTTCCCAAATGTGAAGACCGTTTTGTTCCGGACATTCGAATGCTACTCCCGGACCGTTCATTTCCGACATACCGAAACAGTTGTAAGCTTTTACACCTAGCAATTGCTCGATGCGTTTCCGCTGTTCTTCCGAGTGCGGTTCGGCTCCAATACATACGGTATGCAGTTTGGTGTCGCGGCGTGGATCAATTCCCATCTCGTACATCACTTCCGCTAGGCGGGTAGCGTAACTGGGAATGATATGAAGGCAAGTCGTACCAAAGTCGGTAATGAACTTGATCTGCCGTTTGGTATTTCCTGCTGCAGCCGGAACGGTCAATGCTCCCAAACGTTCAGCTCCGTACTGAAATCCCAATCCTCCTGTAAACATACCATAACCGGATGTGTTCTGGAAAACATCAGTATCCCGTAGTCCGACCATATACATACAGCGAGCTACCTGGTTTGCCCATTGATCCAAATCCTTGGCAGAGTGAAGCACTACTGTCGGGTTTCCGGTCGTACCACTTGAAGAATGGATACGAACACACTTCTGAATAGGTATGGCTGCCATTCCAAACGGATAATGGCTGCGTAAATCATTTTTGGTAGTAAATGGAATCTTCCGTAAATCATCCAGTGTCTGGATAGAATCGGGGGTGATTCCGTTCTTCTCAAATACTTCCTTGTAGAAAGGAGAGTTGGCCGCATGTTTTACGGTCTCTTTCAGACGCGTCAGTTGAAGTTCCTGCAACTGATCGCGTCCCATCGTTTCGATGTCTTTTTGCCAGTATTCCATATATGTGATTATTTTTGTTTTACAATTCAGGTAATTTCCAAGGAGCTCTGTAATAAGCCTTCGATAGGGCAGTAGCTTCTTCGTCATTGATGAAGAGATGTTTCTCATCATCCCATCTTACTTCTCTGCCAAGTCGGCAAGAGATGTTGGCTAAGTGAGCCATCTTGGCTACGCGGGCACCGATTGCAATATCAGCGTTGGGTAATTCCCTGCTTTTGATGCAGGACAACATATTACCTACATGGTTATACAAACCTTTCCCTTCGCCTTTCTTGAATGGAATGGCTTCCATACGGGCTTCTTTATTGGCTACAACCGGGATTACTTCCCAACCGGCGCGGTCAAGAACTAATGTTCCGTTCTCGCCAAAGAAAGCGAGTCCTTCACGGCGGTCATATAAGCCATGGTTAATGCCACAGGCATGATCCCAAATGATATTGAAATCTTTATAGGTATAAGTCGCCATTAGGGTATCGGGTGTTTCCATTGCATCATTCGGATAAGCGAATTTCCCTCCACTGCCATAGACATGACTGGGCAGGTCTGCATGCATACCTTCCAAAGCATAATCCAGCAAATGCACACCCCAATCAGACATCAATCCGCCGGCGTAATCCCAGAAAAAGCGGAAGTTATAATGGAAACGATACGGATTAAACGGACGCTTGGGTGCCGGACCTAACCACATATCATAATCTACTCCGGCAGGAGGCGGACAATCCGGTTTTACCGGTAAAGTAGGTTTCCCGTCTTGGTAAGCCCATACTTTAACGGTTCTGATACGACCTATTCCTCCTTTCTTCAGGAAATTGGCGGCTTCATCCCAGTGCGGATCGCTACGTTGCCACTGACCGACTTGTACAATGCGATTATATTTACGGGCTGCCTTTACCATCAGATCACATTCTTCGATGGTATTCGAAAGCGGCTTTTCGACATAAACATCCTTTCCAGCCTGGCAAGCCTCGATTGTTGGGAGACAATGCCAATGATCGGGCGTACCGATGATGACCAGATCCACATCTTTGTTGTCAATGACTTTACGCCAGTCTTTATAAAGGTTTGGGACTTTCTTCCCTGTTTTCTTCTCTACGTCACCGGCTCTCTTCTGGAGCCATTCATCATCTACATCACACAGGGCGACACATTCCACTTCCGGATATTGGAGAAATGTATTTAAGTCTGCAAATCCCATGCTTCTGCAACCGATAAGGGCTACTTTTACCTTGTTACTGGGAGCAGTAGCTCCGTATATAGATGAGTAGGAAGAACTGATGATCGGTCCTAAACCTAGACCTACAGCCGATAAAGCTGTCTTCTGTATAAAGTTTCGTCTGTTCATGGTAATAGTAAAAAGTGTTTATTACGTTGCAATGTTACAAAAAATAATTCTACTTTGATGTGTATTTGTCATAAAATCGTGAATTTCTCTTTTCTTTTCGGAATAGAGACGTTTTTCCGGGGCCGAAAACCGGTTATTTTGAATCGGAGTGTTACCTTTGTGGCGGGAAGAAAGAAAAACAGAAAGCAATGCAACAGACAGAAGTAGATAATCAGAAATGGTATGTTCTATATACTGCTCCACGAGCCGAGAAACAAGTGGAAAGCCGTATCCAGGGAATGGGTGTGATTTGCTGGCTTCCGTTACATAAATCGCCTCGGGTATGGTCGGATCGGGTAAAAATTGTGGATATTCCTTTATTCCCATCTTATATATTTGTGAAATGCGCCGAAGCAGATTTGTATAAGTTATTACGCATTCCCGGCGTTTCCCGTATTGTATATTATAATGGTAAGCCGGCTGTTGTCCGTGAAAAGGAACTGGATTCTATTCGTACGTTCTTGGAAGAAGCAGCCAATCACCCTCTGATGGAAGGTGAAGAGGCTGAAATTGTTTGTGGGGTGATGAAGCATGTCTCCGGAAAAATCCGGCGTATCCGTAAGAAATACCTGTTGCTTTATCTGGCACAGCTGGGCGCTCACGTATGCGTGTCGCTCGAGAAAGTCTATCCTGTCAATCGGATTCGCTGACGGCTGCCGTACGGTAGATGTAATCCAGATCCGAGTGTTGGCGTACCCAGTCGGCTAGTTTATCATATTGTTCTTCCTTGAATGCTGCATAATCAAAATGAGCAGTTCCTTGGGCTGTATCAAAACCTGCTGCCAGACTGTCTAATACTTCCGGATTATCTAAGATACCATGCAGGTAACTTCCCCAACAACGATCGTTCAGATAATACCCATCCAGGCGACCGTCTTCCAACAATGCAACAGGTCGTGGTTGAGCATCGCCCATCGTTTCTGTTTTTCCCATGTGGATTTCGTATCCTTTGCACGACAAGACCGGTTGTTTTCCTTTCATCTCTTGCAAGAAAGCAAAATGACTTTGCTTGGTTACCTTCTCTTGTTCGATCGTGGTGATTTGAGGTAATAAACCCAATCCCGGGACAGCCTTTAAGCTTCCTTCCATTCCTTCCGGATCTTCCAGGCGTACACCCATCATTTGATATCCTCCGCAGATGCCAATCACCTTTTTCCCGTTTTTGTAAGCTCTGACAATGGCTTCGGCTGTACCGTTGGCCCGGATACTTTGCAAGTCGGCCAATGTGTTTTTGGTGCCGGGAAGCAGGATTATATCTGCTTTTTCTATTTCTTCTACATTATTAGTATAGTAGGCATTGAAGCGGCTGTCCATCTCCAGGACGTCAAAGTCGGTGAAGTTAGACATCCGTTTAAGCAGAATGATCGCTACGTTGATTTTCCCGTCCTGATAGGTGTTTGTTTTCATTTCGAGCGCAACAGAATCCTCTTCTTCGATCTTGATATTCCGGAAATAAGGAATAATACCTACAACAGGAATACCCGTCAGCTCCTCAATAATCTTCCGTCCTTCCTCGAACAGCGAGATATCTCCTCTGAATTTATTGATAATAATGCCTTTGACCAGCTTTCGCTCTTCGGGTTTCAGCAAAGCAATGGTTCCATAAACCGAGCCAAACACGCCGCCCCGGTCAATATCGGCAACCAGATACGTATCGGCTTGGGCGTATATAGCCATCCGCATATTGGTAATATCCCGATCGCGCAAATTGATTTCGGAGATACTTCCGGCACCTTCCAGCACAATCGGATTGTATTGGCTTTTAAGCCGGTCGAAGGCCGCCTGCGCTTCTTTGAATAAATCTTCTTTCTGGAGTTTCATTCCAAAGTAATCATGAGCCGACATATTCCCGATAGGGCGTCCGTTCAAAATTACCTGCGAACCTTTATCACTGGTTGGTTTGAGCAATACCGGATTCATATCCGTGTGAGGCGCAATACCGCAAGCCTCGGCTTGTACGACTTGAGCCCGTCCCATTTCGCCTCCTTCGGGTGTGGAAAACGAGTTAAGTGACATGTTCTGAGCCTTGAAAGGTGCAGGAGAATAACCATCTTGTTTGAAGATTCGGCAAAAGGCCGCATTGATTACGCTTTTACCGGCATCCGAACAGGTCCCTACAAACATGATTGGTTTTAATATCTTATGATTCTTCATGTGTCGTTTCTTTATTTTTTGCGGAGACAAACCTACAAAAAACTTTACTAAGCCGAAGGATTCCGCCGGATATTTTTGCAAAAATCGCTATCCATTTTGTCGGAAGTAACCGAAGAAAGATATAAATCCGGTTACAAATTCTTTAGTTCACGGCGTGAACTAAGTAATCCACGGCGTGAACTACTTAAACCACGACGTGAACTAAGTAATTCTCGACGTGAACTAAAGAATATATGGCGGGTGAAATATTTAAAATGAAGAGCTTCCCTAAAAAAAGTGTATGTAAAGAATCTTTATTCTATTCTGCAAACTTTTGTACGCTATTGCATGAAAAAAGAAAAACTCTTATATTTGCATGGTTTTACAAAAGAAGAGCGATATAAAGTTTTTATTATCATTAATATAATAAATTAGCGATTATGATTTATTCACATGAAGTTCAACACATGTGTGTTGTTAAGAAGGGCGCTAATCACCCTTGCGCTCCGATTCCAGAAGAAGGAAAATGGGTTAGAGCAACTCAGATCTCAGACATCTCAGGTTTGACTCACGGTATCGGTTGGTGTGCTCCAAAGCAGGGTGCATGTAAACTGACTCTGAACATTAAGGAAGGAATCATTCAGGAAGCTTTGGTTGAAACAATCGGTTGCTCAGGTATGACTCACTCTGCTGCTATGGCATCAGAAATTCTGCCGGGTAAGACATTGTTGGAAGCTTTGAATACAGACTTGGTTTGTGATGCAATCAATACAGCAATGCGCGAATTGTTCTTGCAGATCGTTTACGGTCGTACACAGTCTGCTTTCTCAGAAGGTGGTCTGCCTATTGGCGCAGGTTTGGAAGACCTGGGTAAAGGTTTGCGTAGCCAGGTAGGTACAATGTTCGGAACATTGGCTAAAGGAACTCGTTACTTGGAAATGGCAGAAGGTTATTGTACTCGCATGGCTTTGGATGCTAACGACGAAGTAATCGGTTACGAATTCGTACACCTGGGCAAGTTCATGGATATGGTTAAGAAAGGCATGGATGCCAATGAAGCTTTGGAAAAAGCAAAAGGTTCATACGGCCGCTTCAAAGATGCAGTAAAATATATCGATCCTCGTAATGAATAAGAAAACATTAACACGTGTCCTCATCGGGCTTATTATTCTGACGGCTGTTGGTTTTTCCATAGCCTACTTTGTCTTGAAAGGAGAGAAGCCTTGGTTGGCTTTCTTCGTAGCCTGTTGTGGTGGCGTGCTTGTTTTCAATTTTCTGATTTCATTATTTTTCGTAAACAAGAATTTTAAAAAGTAAAACAATATGGCTTTATTTGAAAGTTACGACCGCAGAATCGATCATATCAATGCGGTTTTGAAAGAATACGGTATCAATGGCATCGAAGAAGCAAAAGAAATTTGCGCAGCTAAAGGCCTTGATCCATACACAATGTGTAAAGAAACTCAGCCTATCTGCTTCGAAAACGCATGTTGGGCTTATGTAGTAGGTGCTGCTATTGCTATTAAGAAAGGTTGCACAAACGCTGCTGACGCTGCTGAAGCAATCGGTATCGGTTTGCAGGCATTCTGTATCAAAGGTTCTGTTGCTGATGATCGTAAAGTAGGTATTGGTCATGGTAACTTGGCAGCTCGTCTGTTGCGCGAAGAAACTCAGTGCTTCGCATTCTTGGCAGGTCACGAATCATTTGCTGCTGCTGAAGGTGCTATCAAGATTGCTGAAATGGCAAACAAAGTACGTAAATCTCCGTTGCGCGTTATCTTGAACGGTCTGGGTAAAGATGCGGCTAAGATCATTTCTCGTATCAACGGCTTTACATATGTTCAGACTCAGTTCGACTATATGACAGGTGAAGTAAACGTAATCGAAGAAATTCCTTATTCAGATGGTTTACGTTCAAAAGTAAAATGTTATGGTGCTGACGATGTACGCGAAGGTGTTGCTATCATGTGGAAAGAAGATGTAGATGTATCTATCACTGGTAACTCTACAAACCCAACTCGTTTCCAGCATCCGGTAGCAGGTACTTACAAGAAAGAACGTACATTGGCTGGTAAGCCTTACTTCTCAGTAGCTTCAGGTGGTGGTACAGGTCGTACTTTGCATCCGGATAACATGGCTGCTGGTCCTGCTTCTTATGGTATGACTG
>OGEZ01000177.1_pt1 | contig 70862 bp, 66 predicted proteins | sample 1570831 | NCBI WGS metagenome assembly OGEZ01 (sample SAMEA2582059, study PRJEB24529) | metagenome | biome: Human gut stool | place: China | collected 2011 | reverse complement strand
GAAGGAAATCCCGTTCGAGGTGCCCGAGGGGTGGGCGTGGGCGAGGCTGGGCACCGTCTGTTCCCTTCTGCGCCGCGGCAAATCGCCCGTCTACACTGACGATGCATCTATCCCGGTGTTCGCTCAGAAGTGCAATCAACCTTGGGGAATCACGCTGGAGAAAGTGAAGTTCCTCAATCGATCCGCATTAGATAGGTACGGAGAGACGCTCAAGCTGAGGAGCGGGGACATCGTGGTCAACTCAACTGGAACCGGGACTCTCGGCCGCGTCGGAGTCTTCGATGAGGGGCTACTCGGCGATTATCCCTTCATTGTTCCTGACTCCCATGTAGCAGTGGTGCGCATAATACAACCATTTGAGAGTAAATACATTTTTCACCTGCTTCGCTCCGAATATGGCCAGGGGCTTATCTTCAGCAAACAGACGGGAAGCACGAATCAGAAGGAGCTGCCAGCAAAAGAGATTGCCCTTTTTCTCATTCCCGTCCCGCCCTTGGCCGAGCAGTGGCGCATAGTCAAGCGAATAGAGAAACTATTCAACCTCCTCGATTAGCTGTTTTCATTGCATGGTCGAAAGGAGATCCGCAATGAAAACATTTGAAGACTATCTGCTAGCGCAAGAATACGCATCGAACACGATTGCCTCGTACTTGTTTGCGGCAAAGCAACTTGAGCAAAATGCAACGCCCATAACGAACCAGTCACTTCTCGAGCATAAGGAGTGGCTGGTTTCGTCGTTTTCACCCAAGACTGCGAACAATCGCATCGGGGCCATCAACGTCTATCTTGATTTCCTTAATTTCGATGGCATGAGACTCAAAGGGGTTCGAATTCAACAGAAGCCATTCCTGAACAACGTAATAAGCAATGAAGAATACGAGCTGCTGCGAGAGGGACTTAGGAACGACAAGGACTGGTTCTGGTACTTTGTCGTTCGTTTCCTTGCATGTACGGGAGCGCGGGTAAGCGAGCTCAGAAGGTTTGAAGTGAAGCACATTGATGAAGGCATGATGGACATTGTCTCGAAGGGGCAGAAGCTCCGGCGTATCTACGTGCCGAGCAAGCTACAAGAAGAAGCGCTGGCATGGTGCGAAGCAGAGCACAATAAGACAGGCGCGGTTTTCCGCGGAGACAGTCCAAAGGCACTGACGGCTCGCGGCATCTCCCTCGGGCTAAAGCGGGCGGCGGAACGGTATGGCGTCAATCCCGATGTGGTCTATCCCCACTCATTCCGGCATCTATTCGCAAAGAACTTCATTGCCAAGAATCCTGATATCGCATTTCTTGCCGACCTTATGGGGCATGACAGCATCGAGACGACGCGAATATACCTGCGGCGCACTGCCACCGAGCAGCGCGCCGCAGTTGATGAGGCTATAGACTGGTAGCAGAGATTACTGCTTCTATGGCTCTAACAATGCGCCGCTGCTCGGCTAGAGGCGGGACCGGAACGAGGGCCTTAAGTAAAACTCCTCGCTCAATGCCGGGGATAAAACCCTTGGCTTTTCTTCTAATTGTTTCAACATGCCAGGCAAGCACCTGCTGGAGATAGAGTTTGTCAACTCCGCGATAAGGGTTGATGGCCATGACCTGACGCGCAATGTGCGCGGAGGCAAACTTATTGATTGCCATCTTTCCAACAGTTCCCTTGCAGGTAAATAGTAGATCGCCGCGATGGGAGATGCGTTTCGGCTTATCGGTCCAGCGGTTCTCAATTAAAGAACCGTTTTCAAAATTTGATGCTCCTGTGATGTAGGGAATACCGTTGTGCTCCGAGTTGTAGTCGGCTTTTGCCAAATCGATTCCGGATGTGAGCTGAATCAGACGTTCCATGCGGCTCCAGCTCCACCCCTCGGGCACCTCGAACGGGATTTCCTTCTCGATGCACTTCGCCTCGCCCTTGCCGTCGGCGCGCTTCTCATAGCGCAGGCCATCGGAACCGGTGAAGATCACGGTATCGTTTTTGACGTCCTTCGGCTTGAGCTCCCCGCGCGCCACCATGGCGAGCTTGTCCTCACGGATGCGTGCGAGAAGCTCGCTTGCGGGCTCGTCTTTCTGATCGCGCTCAGTGAGCTCGCCGCGGACGGCGAGGTCGAGCACCTTCGACTTGAGTTGCGCGAGCAGGACGTCGAGTTCCGCCCGGTCTCGCTCGATCCCGTCGACGAGCGCCAGGTATTTGCCGAGCACGTCGACGATGCGGCGCTGCTCAGCGAGGGGCGGGACGGGAATAAGCGTTGAACGCAAAATGCTTAGAGCAACAGTTTTCTGCGCCGTTCCCGTTGCTTTTTTGTCGAACCATTTAGAGCAATAGGATGAACTAACTACCCGAGAAAGAAAGTTTGCTGACAAAAGGGGCTTGATCAGTGCAATATGTCGCTGGAAACAAAAATCGCGATCGGTGTTTACAACTGCGGGAATTCCGTATGATCCTGTTACCGATAAGAGCAAATCCCCTCGTTGCGGTACTCGTTGAGGTTTGATTTCATCGAAATAGGTTCTTGGCACAAAGCGTGTATCGTCAAAACAAATGACTCCATTTGCAATATTGGAAATAACTAAAAACGGAATTCCGCTGGCAATTTGCGGCGGTGCTTGGTGGTCGCCATCGGTAATAACGTGGGAAAGGGATTGTAATCTAGCCCAGTTCCACCCCTCGGGGATCTCGAACGGGATTTCCCCCTCGATGCACTTCGCCACATCTTTGCCGTCTGCTCGCTTCTCATAGGGCAGCCCATCGGAACCGAAATAGATCACGGTATCGTTTTTGACATCCTTAGGCTTGAGCTCGCCGCGCGCCACCATGGCGAGCTTCTCCGCGTGGATACGCGACAGCAACTCGCTTGCGGGCTCGTCGTTCGGGTCTTGGGGGACCAACTTGCCGTGGATGGCAAGATCCAACAGTTTTTGACGTAGTTTCTTGGTGTCCATTAGTCCTCAATATCCCCCAGAAGCGCCTCGAGCTGCTCCACAGCGTCGGCAATTGCGTCGCTCTTCTCGTGAATGCTTGCAAGCAAATCCGAAAGCGCAATCTCAGAGATGTCCTCGCCGGTTTTGATCCAGGTGATATCGAGACTCAGCTTGTCATGGCCCATAATCTCGTCGATAGTGAAGCGACGCCAACGACCATCGGGATTGTTATCCTCGCTGTAAGTCTCATCGCGTTCATCGATATGACCGGGGTTATAACAATCGAGGAAGTCGGCAAGGTCAGTCTCTGTCATGGGGTGTTGCTTCAGCGTGTGGTGAACGTTCGTGCGATAGTCGTAAATCCACACCTCGCGGGTCTGTACACGCTCGCTACCAGGACGGTTCTCGAAAAATATAACATTGGCCTTCACACCCGGCTTGTAGAAGATGCCGGTCGGCAGGCGCAGGATAGTGTGCAGGTTCGTGGTCTCCAGCAACTTACGGCGCACTGTCTCGCCCGCGCCGCCCTCAAACAGCACGTTGTCGGGCACGACAACGGCAGCGGTGCCGCCAGTCTTCAAGATGGTATGAATGTGCTGAACAAAGTTCAGCTGCTTGTTAGAGCTCGTTGCCCAGAAGTCCTGGCGGGAGTACGAGAGCTCTTCGTCGACAAGCTCACCATCCTCGCCGGCAGCAGCCTTAAGCGTCGCCTTTTTGCCAAAAGGCGGGTTGGTGAGCACGTAGTCGAAGCGCATACCAGGGTCGGAAAGAAGCGCATCATTTCTTGTGATGGGCGGAACGTCGTTGAAGTCACCGATGTTGTGCAGGAAAAGATTCATGAGGCAAAGTCGGCGCGTGGCGGGAACGATCTCCCAGCCGTGGAATGCCTCGTTCTTCAAGAACTTCTTTTGGTCGGCGTCGAGCTGATAGGCTTCCTCTATGTAGCTCTTCGCGGCCAGCAGGAAGCCACCCGAACCGCAACACGGGTCACAGACGGTTTTCTCAGGCTTAGGCTGCACGCACTTGACGATGGTGTTGATGAGCGGCCTAGGCGTAAAGTACTGCCCGGCACCAGATTTGGTGTCCTCGGCTATTCGCTGAAGCAGCCCCTCGTAGATGTCGCCCTTGACATCCTGCGACATAGCCGTCCACGTTTCTGTGCCGATCATCTGAATAACTCGCGCCAAGATCGCCGGAGAGCTCATCTTGTTTTGGGCCCCGGTAAAAATCTCCTGCAGCATGCCGCCCTGGGCGCCGAGCTTGTCGAGCATCTTCTTATAGGTGTCGAACAGCTCTGCGCCGCTCTTGCCCGCAAGGCACTCCCAACGACAGTCCTCCGGAAGACCGGTCGGCCTGTTGTAGGGGGGCTTGCTGTACTCGTCTGCCATCTTGAGGAAGAGCAGATAGGTGAGTTGCTCGAGATAATCGCTGTTGGAGACGCCATCGTTATAGAGGACGGTCGCCATGTTCCAAATCTTCTGGTTAATGGTGGATGCGCTCATGCGCTGCCTTTCTAGCTAATAGGTGTTATGCGACAAGCGCGTAGTTCATGTCGTCGAGAACGTCTTGGTACTTATCGCCGAACAGGACATAGAAACGCCCGAGGCCGCCCTTCTCCCCGAAAGGTGGCAGGTCGAGATCGTCAGAGCTCACGCTTCCCGAGGTAGAGATATGGTCGCGAATCATGCGCAGCCAATCCATCTGCTCTTCGGTAAACTGGCCGTGGCCTGCGTTCTTGGAGAAGACCCAACTCTTGAAACGCTCCGCCACGCCCGCCTCGAAGGGTCTTAGGATCTTTTCCTGTCCGAGTTCGAATCGGATAACGGAAATGATGTCCATAAGCTTGCCCACAGCACTTCGTGCCGTAGCGATGGGTGCGCCCGCGACCTCATATGCATGCCAGACCATGTCGCAGGAAAGTCCATAAGGGGACGTTTTCAACGCATCGTGAACGGCCTTGACCATGCGCAACGTGATGGGGCGCTGCTTGTAGGTCTGGCCGTAGATGATCTGCAACGCGTCTAGCTCATCCTTGTTGTCGGCAAGGAATTGTCTGAACGTTTGGATGACCTCTTTGGCATGGTCCTCGCGATCGGTGTCCCAACCGGATGAGATGACAGCATCTAGGTTCTCATTATCTATGACCTGGTCGTGCGCCTTGCGCACATTTTCGAGATAGTTTCTCAGCTCGGCAGAGAACATTGGCTTAATCGCCATCTCGACAAGCCGAGACTGGGCATCTGCCAACTTGGCTCGCTCTTCTTCGGTTGCTTCTCGGGCATCATCTCTAAGGATAAGCCCGGCTTCCTTTGCTATCCTGTCCTCGTCGAAAGCGTCAAGCATATCTCTAGCGATGTCGTTCACGGAGGCGCCGCCGGCAAGCTCAGCGGCCTTTTTTCGCTCGCCATTGTCCATGACGGCGGCGAGTCGAAGAAGACGGTCGGCGAGCGAGGTGACGGTATCGTCATCGCGCGCGCCCATGGCGACGCTCATCATGAGCTCTTTCAGGCTTACGGAGGGTTTCCTGTCGAGCTGCCTTGTTTCAGTTTTCAGGCTCTTCGTGACGCCAACGCAATCGACAACCACGTAGCGGCACTTGTTCGTTGTCGCCGACGGCGAAACACGGGCCAGGTCATCATGGCCGAGCGTACGACGCCCGCGGCCAAGCATCTGCTCAAAGTAATTTTTCGAACGAACGTCTCGCATGAAGACGAGGCACTCGAGAGCTTTGACATCGGTACCGGTGGCAATCATGTCAACGGTTACGGCGACGCGGGGGTAGAACTCGTTGCGAAACGCCGCAAGAGTGGACTTGGGGTCCTCTTCGGCGTTATAAGTTATCTTTTTGCAGAACTCGTTCCCGCGCCCGAATTCTTCGCGCACGATGTTGATGATGTCATCCGCGTGGCTATCTGTTTTGGCAAAGATAAGCGTCTTGGGTATTTCCTTGCGACCAGGGAACATGACCGTCGTAACCTTGTCGCGGAACTCACGGATGATGGTGCGTATCTGGGACGGGTTGACGACATCGCGGTCTAGCTTGCCCTTGTCATATTCCAGGTCCTCGTCGTTCTGCTCCCATCGCTTCTCGCGGGAAAGGCGATCTCTCTTCTCAACAAGACGCTCGGTGATAGTCGCGCCGTTCTTGCTCACATCGGTTTCGATGATGTAGGTATCGCCGCCGACGTTGACGCCGTCGATGACCGCCTCTTCATGAGTGTATTCGCTCACGACGTTCTGATTGAAAAAAGAGTAGGTTCGCTTGTCGGGCGTAGCGGTAAGCCCGATGAGAAAGGCATCGAAGTAATCGAGAACCTGTTGCCAGACGTTATAGATAGAACGGTGACACTCGTCGATGATGATGAAATCGAAATACTCAGGTGGGTAAGCTGAGTTGTACTCAACATCGCGTGGCTCGCCGACGATGCGATCTTCATTAGGGGAAGATTCCTCGTCTGCCTCGTCAAGCTCTTTGCCCTTGAGGATGGAGTACATCCGTTGGATGGTGCTGATGCATACGTTGGAGCCATTGGGAATCTGTGAAGAGGTCAGGCGACAGACGTTGTAAAGCTCGGGAAATAACCTCGCATCGTCGGTGGGCTTGTACTTGCGGAACTCCTCCTCGGCCTGTTCCCCTAGGTTCTTCGTGTCGACAAGGAATAGGATGCGCTTGGCCTTGGCAAATTTGAGCAGGCGGTAAACGTTAGTAATGGCGGTGTACGTCTTGCCAGCACCAGTGGCCATTTGGATTAACGCGCGTGGGCGGTTCTCCCCGAACGACTTTTCAAGATTAACAATCGCATTCACTTGGCACTTACGAAAACCAGTGGTATCAAAGGCGGGGAAAGACTTGAGCCTGTTCCGGATGGTATCGGAATCCTTCAGCCAAGCGCGAAGTTGCTCCGGTCGATGGAAGGAAAAAATCTCGCGAGAACGATAATCCTTATCGTGGTAGTCGCAAAAACGGGTTAAGACATCAGTCGCCTCGTAGGCAAAACGAATGTCAATATCAGTGGGGGCATACTTGAATTCGCTCTCGGCGTAGCGTCTTGTCTGCTCGGCTACGGCTGTGAGCTTCTCGCCCTTGTCGTGTTCTTTGGCTTCAATCAGCCCGCAAGGGGTGCCGTCGATAAAGATAAGGTAATCACATGGGCCGGTGGTCGTTTGCCATTCACGGACAACGACACCACATGCCGCCATGGGATTGAACTCTTTAACATCCTGGACAGCATATCCGGAAGCTTTTAGCTTCTTATCGATAACGAGACGCGCTTTTTCCTCGGGACTCACCCCAACCGCCAGCCTTTCTCGATGCCGTAAATCAACATGTCGGCACCCTTAAAACACACATGACATTATTTTATCAGGCGGTAGACGGCAACGTCCGTCTATTGAGCAAAAGCAACGAGCGTTCCAGGCCCACGACCAATAATCGAAGGTGCATCAAGTTTTACTCCCTTAACAGGTCCAGCTTGCCAAGCCACTCGACAAAAGCGGTGATGATTCGCTCGGTACGCGCTTCGATGTCGCTCTCGGCGAAGTCACCGCATCGCGCAATTTCCACGAGTTCGCGAACAGCGGTCCCCGACACCTCAACGCCCTTATCGTTCACATAGCCCTCGTAATACTTGCGTTTATCCTTCAGTTGGTAATCTGAGGCGCGAATGTTTACGCGCTTCTCTAACATCGCCTTGTTTCCTAGCGCTTCAAGGTTTGAGCGATTGGATAGCGGGTGTACCTCGTTACGCTTTCTTGCATAGATGTGTTCGATCTCGAGCGTTGTGTCCAAGTCCATGAGAGGCTGCTTAGGATCCGAGTAGGCCCACCAAACAAGCATCGATCGCGTGAAGCGACGCTGGTTGGTGAACTGATAGCTTCTGAAGCGTCCCGTAATTGTCTCGCGTTCGAACAGATGGGCCGAAAAGTCGACTTTGCGACCTTCTACGATGTCTATGAGTGCGGGATAGACGGGACCGCGCAGGGCGTTCACGCCGGGACGCTCAAGTGAGTAGGCGTAGATGAATCCAGTGATGTAGCAAAGGAAATCGTAGAGCTCTTTGTCGTCCAGCTCGCCTTTGGTATTGCGCTTTGCCAGGAACCAGGTACTCAACAGATAAGCCCACATGCCGTTGGGCGCATAATTGAGAACGAACAGGCGGCGCGTTACCCGCTCGGAAAATCCCTCCTGCGCATCAACCCGTTTCCAAAAATCGAGCAGAGACTCCAAATCGTCGAGCGTCGCGTCCTCGCGTAGGATTTCATACGAGTTATCGCTGTAGAAGTCGCGTAGGCTCTTGGTCGTTGTGTCGCGGATGCCCTTCTTGGCACGGCGATAGTACATATAACGGGTGAAAAGCTCGTCGAGCGGTGTGCCCGAGGTTGGTTTGAAAATGAGGTTGGCCGTTTCCTCGAGTGCTTTCCAGCGCGTGACGAACTCGTCTTTGCGGCCCTCGCCGGAGAAGTGCTTGTAGAACTGGCTCTTGAAGATGTCAGCGTCTGCCAACGGGAGTCCACGGTCGTTCAAAGTCGAAAAGATCCTGAGCGCGGTGTCCTGGGATTCCGCCTCGATGGGAAGCAAGATCACATTATTGAGAATGCGAGCGGCGAATAGCGCGATGTAGCTTGGCCACTCGCTTGCCATTTCGGCCATTCTTTTAGAGAAGAAGGCGTAATTGCGTGAATAGGCGCTGTGGGCCATGGGGCCCACGGAGCCGTGGCGCAATATATCTAGAAACTCATCTTTGTCGGAATCGCTCGCCACCTCTGAATCGATTTTCAGCGCATCCATGTCGGGGTCGTCGAACTCATCGGTCTTCCAGACGCAGCCAGCAATCGAGTCACGCACTTTAATTGACTGCTTGTCCTTCATGTTTGCGAACTTGTCGTAAAACGCCCTAAGTAGCAGCATGATGGTTGTAAGCCTCTGCTGGCCATCGATTATTTCAAGCTGGCCTGCGTCGTTCTTGAAAGTAACAATGGGACCGAGGAAGTATTCATCACTAGTGCTTTCGAAGGCGTCGCAGTCGTCGTTGGGAAACGCGAAGGTGAAGAGATCGTCCCATAGCGTTGCGCACTCGTCTTCGCCCCAAGCGTAAGGTCGCTGGTAATCTGGGATGAGGAAGTCCGAATGCTTATCTGTAAGGAGCAGCTTGATCGTTTTCTGGTCGATGTTGAGCTTGGACATGCTAGAAACCTCCGTGCAGGTATCTTTTTACATCCAGAATTATATTGCACAGAGTAAATAAGGTGCTTGATGACGGCACGATAGGACCAGAGAGCGCGGGAACGGATTGAAGACCCGCATCCAGCACTCCCTTTATGTTCTAGCGCTTATTCGTCCCAAATAGCATGGAGAACTGCGTGCCGGATGGAACTTAAAGACTCAATCTACCCGCGTCCCATATCGAAGATGCTCGTGTCCCCGTCAGTATCCACGTTAAGCGTCTCTGGCACTGCCGTCGATGATTTCATCGACTTGTCGATCGAAAGTGGGTCAACAGGCCCGCCGAGTGCCAAGAAGAGCCCCATCACGAGCTCGACCCTCTGCTGCAGGGACTCGCTCAGCTCGCCGCAGGAGGCCGCCAGTCGCACTTCCTTGGCCAACTCCGCCATCGAGTCCTTCAGCGCCTTCTGAACGCTCACGGAGGGCCTCACCTCAACCTGGGTATCGGTGAGCTTGGCGATGATGTAGTCCTGCCTGCTCATGCCGCTCCAGGCGGCCATCTCGCATATGAGCTTGCGCTCCTCGGGCGTGCAGCGGAACGCCATCGTCTTGCTGCGCTTGCGGGCGCTGTTCTCGCACGGCATCCTTCTTACCCCCTCGCCCCGTCGAGCGCGGCGGCCATCTCATCCTGCTTCGTGGGGAACAGGTGCGCGTAGCGGTAGGTGATGTCAACCGCCTCGTGGCCCATGCGCTCGGCGATGGCAAGCGCGGAGAAGCCCATCTCGATCAGCAGGCTCACATGGCTGTGGCGTATGTCGTGCACGCGGATGCGCTTCACGCCCGACGCCTTGCACCCGCGCTCCATCTCGTGGGCCAGGAAGTGCTTGGTCACGGCGAACAGGCGCTCGTCGGGGGCGACGTCATCGCGCATCTCGATGAAGTCCGCCATCTCGTCGCGAAGGAAGGCGGGCATGACGATCGTGCGCACGGACTTGGGCGTCTTGGGGTCGGTCACGGTGTCCACGCCGTGGAGGCTCTGGTACGACTTGTTGATGCGCAGCCGCGAGCTATCCAGCATGAAGTCGGACGGCGTGAGCGCCAGGAGCTCGCCGCAGCGTATGCCCATCCAGTACAGCAGCTCGAAGGCGTGGAACGACAGCGGCTTATCCATGACTGCCTCGCTGAACCTCAGGTACTCGTCCTTGGTCCAGAACTGCATCTCGCCGCCCTTCTTCGAGCCCATCTTGTCGACCCTGCGCACCGGGTTGTCAGTGAGGCCGTAGTAGCGCTCGGCGTGGTTGAAGATGGCGTTCAGTTGGTTATTTACCGTGCGCAAGTACGTCGGCGCCCAGGGCTTCCCGTCGGCGTCCCGGTGCTCGGTGAGCTCGTTCTGCCACCTGATGACGTCGATCGGCCTCACGTCACACATGCGCATATCCCCGAAGAACGGCACGAGCTTGTCGTTGATGATGTACTCCTTGGTGATCCACGTGTGCTCTCGTATGCGCGGCTTCACCTCTGAGGCATACACCTCGACGAACTCGGAGAACGTCATGTCCATGGCCCCGCCGTTAAGGCTCTTGAACTGGCTCTCCCACACTGCGGCCTCCACCTCGGAGGAGAAGCCGCGCTTCGTCTTGTGGCGCTTCGAGCCGCGGGCGTCGCGGTAGTAGCACTGCACGTAGAACGTGCCGTTGTTGCCATCCTTGTACACGGGCATGTCAGTCCACCTCCGGGAAGTACAGGGCGTCGAAGACGTCGCTCCGAACGCGTCCGCGGATAACCACGCGCCCGCGCGCCTCCTGCTCGGCATTTATCTTCCTGATCACCTCGTAGGCGCTGCCTTTCTTGATCCTCAGCAGCTCCGCGACCTCGTCGGCGTCCAGCATGTGCGGCCTCGGCGTCTTCGCCACCTTCTCGTCCATGGCTCCTCCCATCAATAGCGTACGGATACGTACGGTTTACAGATTGAGAGTAAACGTACGAATCCGTACTGTCAATAGAATTGCGTACATTTGCGTACGCTGATAAGATGTGCGAGTACATAATTCCAGGAGGAGGGCGCATGTCCGTAGGCGAGAACATAAGGCGGTACCGCAAGTCGCGCGGCATGACGCAGGCTCAGCTCGCCGAGGCGGTCGGTCTGACCGAGGGGGCCGTGCGCCACTACGAGAGCGGCATCCGCGCCGTCAAGCCCGAGCTGCTCGAGTCCATCTCCGCGGCGCTCGGCGTGTCTGTCAACGCGCTCAAGGATTACGGCGTCGAGACCGCGGGCGACCTCATGTCGCTGCTCGTGCGGCTCGAGGACTCCTTCGGCATCGTGCCCGCAGCCGACGGCACGGGCCTCTCCCTGAACCCCAAGGCGCCGCACGCGCCCAAAGCCGCGATGGCGATCGAGCTGTGGGCAGAGAAGCGCGCGCAGCTCGAGAACGGCGAGATTGACGCCGACGAATACGAGGACTGGAAAGCCTCGCTGTAGCGGCTCTCTGCATTTCGCGATCAACGCAACCGAATCAGGACGCCAGGCTAGGCGGTGAGCTCCGCTCGCGCCTGAGTATGCTGAGTTTTTACTCCCTGTTGCACGCGGAGGCATTTCCGGCATGTCCGGGGAGTAAACGACGCGGTGGCTTACACGGCGGCACACGGCGGTACGCCGCGGCATTCCCCTGATTACTCCCGTTTTCATTGAGACGGCGAGATTCTTTACTCCCCATTAACCACCTGGGAAAACGCCGTACGGAGACCGCAAAAATGCCCATTGAGTTCGATTTGAGTTTCACGTGCCCCGAAACGGCCCCGTTTCGCCCTCGGGGACAAAAACCGCGCGTCTACTCACTTGGGATAAATCCTTACTCCCATTCCTCCGAATACCGCCCCGTGTCTTGTCGTCTTAAAACACGGGGAGTAAATGGCGAAATCGCAGGTGAAAGGGAGTAAAAGCCAAAGAAAAAGCCTCCGTTCCAACGCGGGAACGGAGGCTCGATAATCGGTTTTACTCACCAATGTCGCTGGTGGCTTTGCCGTGACCCTCGTACGAAACGAAACTCAGAGGCACAGTGCGGCACTAAAAAGTGCAGGTCAAAGCCCTATCGGCTTACTCCCACTCGATGGTTGCCGGCGGCTTGGAGGTGCAGTCGAGTACCACGCGGTTGATTTGACGGCATTCGTTGGTGATGCGCGTCGAGATGGTAGCCAGTACGTCGTACGGAATACGCGACCAGTCGGCGGTCATGGCGTCTTCGGAAGACACCGGGCGCAGCACGATCGGCGAACCGTAGGTACGCTCGTCGCCCTGCACGCCCACGGAATGCACGTCGGCGAGGAGCACGACCGGGCACTGCCAGATGTCGCGATCCAGACCGGCCTTTGACAGTTCCTCACGGGCGATGGCGTCGGCTTCTCGAAGCAAGTCCAAACGTTCCTTGGTGATTTCGCCGATGATGCGGATGCCCAGGCCCGGTCCCGGGAACGGCTGCCGCCAGACGATCTCGTCCGGCAGGCCAAGTTCGGTGCCGATGGCGCGCACCTCATCCTTGAACAGGGTGCGCAGAGGCTCGACGAGCTGGAACTTGATGTCATCCGGCAAACCGCCCACATTGTGATGCGACTTGATGTTGGCCGCACCATCGCCACCGCCGGATTCCACGACATCCGGGTAGAGGGTGCCCTGCACGAGGAACTTGACTTCCTTGCCGGAAGCGCCGGCTTCCTCGATGACCTGACGCTGGGCCTTCTCGAAAGTACGGATGAACTTCTCGCCGATGATCTTGCGCTTCTTCTCCGGCTCGCTCACGCCCTTCAGCGCGGTGAGGAAGTCCTCGGAAGCGTCGACGGCGATGAGTTTGATGCCCGTGGCCTCGACGAAGTCGTGCCTGACCTGCTCGGCCTCGCCCTTGCGCAGCAGGCCGTGATCAACGAACACGCAGGTGAGCTGGTCACCGATGGCCTTATGTACCAGCGCCGCGGCGACGGCGGAATCCACGCCGCCGGACAGACCGCAGATCACCTGGGCGTCGCCGACCTTGTCGCGAATCTTCCTCACTTGGTCTTCGATGATGCCGGAGGCATCCCAGTTGTTCGGCAAGCCGGCGCACTTGTGCAGGAAGGTCTCGATGAGCTGCTGTCCCATCGGGGTGTGCTTGACTTCCGGATGCCACTGCACGCCGTACAACTTGCGGGATTCGTCCTGCATGGCTGCGACGGGGGCGCCTTCGGTGTGTGCCAGCACTTCGAAGCCTTCCGGAGCGGTCTTGACGGCCACTCCGTGGCTCATCCATGTGTTCTGCTCGGCAGGGGAGCCTTCGAGCAGGCCTTCAGCCTCATCGATGGTGGTCTCGGTCTTGCCATACTCGCCCAAAGCCGCCTTGTCGACATCCGCTCCCAGCGCATAGGCCATGGCCTGGAAGCCGTAGCAGATGCCCAGCACGGGGACGCCAGCCTCGAACAGCTTCTTGTCCACGCGCGGGGCGCCGGGTTCGAACACTGAAGCCGGGCCGCCGGAAAGGATGATGGCCTGCGGATCCTTGGCCAGCATCTCGTCTACCGGCATGGAATGCGGCACGAGTTCCGAATAGACGTTGGCCTCACGCACGCGACGTGCGATCAGCTGGGCGTACTGGGCTCCGAAATCAACAACGAGCACAGGACCTGTCGCCATAACACTCTCCCTTGGTACGAGGTAATTAGAAACCGACAATGATAATGGCTCCATTGTGGCGGTGCAAGGCGACATTGGAAACGCTGTAAACACAAGGTGAACGAATCTCACAATTGCTTACTATGTTCGACTCAACACGCCGCGAGTGAACATCGTAAAACGAACGTGGCTATATGTCTCAATCGATTGAAAATCGTTGATATTGAGCCGTTTAGAACCCCTTTTCATGATGCTGCGAGTATTCACAAAAGCCCCGATAAAAGCTCTCAGTTTGTATCAAAATAACAACATTTGCGCACACAGTCGCAAAAAAACAGCCAAAAGTCGCACCTCGCTCGTAATATGCTCAAGTGATTGGGAATGAACCAGCCGCGCAACCGCAAGGTTTTGCGAGGTTCAGGACCTAATGAAAATAAACAATCGCACAACACAGTGCAGGAGTACAGGAGTACACATGACGAGTCCTGTTATTGGCACCCCTTGGAAGAAGCTGAACGCTCCGGTTTCCGAGGAAGCTATCGAAGGTGTGGATAAGTACTGGCGTGCAGCCAACTACCTCTCCATCGGCCAGATCTATCTGCGTAGCAACCCGCTGATGAAGGAGCCCTTCACCCGCGAAGACGTCAAGCACCGTCTGGTCGGCCACTGGGGCACCACCCCGGGCCTGAACTTCCTCATCGGCCACATCAACCGTCTCATCGCTGATCACCAGCAGAACACCGTGATCATCATGGGCCCGGGCCACGGCGGCCCGGCTGGTACCGCTCAGTCCTACCTGGACGGCACCTACACCGAGTACTTCCCGAACATCACCAAGGATGAAGCTGGCCTGCAGAAGTTCTTCCGCCAGTTCTCCTACCCGGGCGGCATCCCGTCCCACTACGCTCCGGAGACCCCGGGCTCCATCCACGAAGGTGGCGAGCTGGGTTACGCCCTGTCTCACGCCTATGGCGCTGTGATGAACAACCCGAGCCTGTTCGTTCCGGCCATCGTCGGCGACGGCGAAGCCGAGACCGGCCCGCTGGCTACCGGCTGGCAGTCCAACAAGCTCGTCAACCCGCGCACCGACGGTATCGTGCTGCCGATCCTGCACCTCAATGGCTACAAGATCGCCAACCCGACCATCCTGTCCCGCATCTCCGACGAAGAGCTGCACGAGTTCTTCCACGGCATGGGCTATGAGCCGTATGAGTTCGTCGCCGGCTTCGACAACGAGGATCATCTGTCGATCCACCGTCGTTTCGCCGAGCTGTTCGAGACCGTCTTCGACGAGATCTGCGACATCAAGGCCGCCGCTCAGACTGACGACATGACTCGTCCGTTCTACCCGATGATCATCTTCCGCACCCCGAAGGGCTGGACCTGCCCGAAGTTCATCGACGGCAAGAAGACCGAAGGTTCCTGGCGCTCCCATCAGGTTCCGCTGGCTTCCGCCCGCGATACCGAGGCTCACTTCGAGGTCCTCAAGAACTGGCTCGAGTCCTACAAGCCGGAAGAGCTGTTCGACGCCAACGGCGCCGTGAAGCCGGAAGTCACCGCTTTCATGCCGACCGGCGAACTGCGCATCGGTGAGAACCCGAACGCCAACGGTGGCCGCATCCGCGAAGAGCTGAACCTGCCGGCCCTCGAGGACTACGAGGTCAAGGAAGTCGCCGAGTACGGCCACGGCTGGGGCCAGCTCGAGGCCACCCGTCGTCTGGGCGTCTACACCCGCGACATCATCAAGAACAACCCGGACTCCTTCCGTATCTTCGGACCGGACGAGACCGCTTCCAACCGTCTGCAGGCCGCATACGACGTCACCAACAAGCAGTGGGACGCCGGCTACCTGTCCGCTCAGGTTGATGAGCACATGGCCGTCACCGGTCAGGTCACCGAGCAGCTCTCCGAGCACCAGATGGAAGGCTTCCTCGAGGCCTACCTGCTCACCGGCCGTCACGGCATCTGGAGCTCCTACGAGTCCTTCGTGCACGTGATCGACTCCATGCTGAACCAGCACGCCAAGTGGCTCGAGGCTACCGTCCGCGAGATCCCGTGGCGCAAGCCGATCTCCTCCATGAACCTGCTCGTCTCCTCCCACGTGTGGCGTCAGGATCACAACGGCTTCTCCCATCAGGATCCGGGTGTCACCTCCGTCCTGCTGAACAAGTGCTTCAACAACGATCACGTGATCGGCATCTACTTCCCGGTGGATTCCAACATGCTGCTCGCCGTGGCTGAGAAGTGCTACAAGTCCACCGACATGATCAACGCCATCATCGCCGGCAAGCAGCCGGCCGCCACCTGGCTGACCCTGGACGAAGCTCGCGCCGAGCTCGAGAAGGGTGCCGCCGAGTGGGAGTGGGCCTCCACCGCCAAGTCCAACGACGAAGCACAGATCGTGCTCGCCTCCGCTGGCGATGTCCCGGCTCAGGAGATCATGGCCGCTGCCGACAAGCTCGATGCCATGGGCATCAAGTTCAAGGTCGTCAACGTTGTGGATCTGGTCAAGCTGCAGTCCACCAAGGAGAATGACGAAGCCATCTCCGACGCCGACTTCGCTGACCTGTTCACCGAGGACAAGCCGGTCCTGTTCGCCTACCACTCCTATGCCCGCGACGTGCGTGGTCTGATCTACGATCGCCCGAACCACGACAACTTCAACGTCCACGGCTACGAGGAGCAGGGCTCCACCACCACCCCGTACGACATGGTGCGCGTGAACAACATCGATCGCTACGAGCTCGTTGCCGAAGCTCTGCGCATGATCGACGCTGACAAGTACGCCGACAAGATCGACGAGCTCGAGGCCTTCCGCAAGGAAGCCTTCCAGTTCGCAGTCGACAACGGCTACGATCACCCGGATTACACCGACTGGGTGTACTCCGGCGTCAACACCAACAAGCAGGGTGCTGTCTCCGCTACCGCCGCAACCGCCGGCGATAACGAGTGAGCCTAGGCGTTACAGCCTGATCGCTTGAATAAGACCCCCGAGGGACTTTGTTCCCCCGGGGGTCTTTACATTGCGCACGTAAGATGGACCCCGACACCCCGATCCACATAGGTGCACTCATAATCGTTCACGCATTACAATTGCTGATGGTGTGAACAACGCAGTCACCCATGCATATGAATGAAGGAATAGGAGACACCGTGAGTCTTACCAGCGTCACCATCATCAGCCCTGAAGCCGCGAACGGTCGCAATGTCGTGGCCCTAGGAGTCGTCACAGCACTGGCGTCCATCAAGAAGACCGCAGTGTTCCGCCCGGCCGTATGCCGTAAGGATACGTTCACCGACATCCTGCTTGAAGCCAGCAACGCCGGTCTGACCCGTGAACAGTCCATCGGCGTCTGCCCACGCCGCGCCCGTGAAGACAAGGCGGGTTCTCGCGCCGACATCGTCGCCGCATATACCGAGGCCATTGAGGCCACACAGCCCGAAGCCGTCGTCATCGTGGGCACCGACAAATCCCCCGTCAATGATCCCGCTCTTTTTGCATTCAACGCCGATGTCGCCGCCGACCTTAAGGCCCCCGTTCTTTTGGCCGTCTGTACCATCAACCGTACTCCGGAACAGGTGAGGTTCACCGTCGAAGCTTCCACCGCCACCATCGAGGCGGCCGGCACCAAGGTCGTCGGCGTGTTCATCACCGGATGCAAGGACGATCAGCCGGAAGCCCTGCATGCTGAATTCGCGGATTATCCGGTTCCCGTATGGACGCTTCCCGCAGTCGATTTCAGCGAGGAAGGTGCCGTCGCAAAGGCCTCCGAAGCGTTCTCCTTCAACGTCGACACCGCCGACCTTCTGGCGGCAATCGACGCACCGTTCGAGGTGCCGACTACGCCATATGCCTTCCAGTACAGCCTACTAGGCAAGGCCAAGGCCGACAGGAAAACCATCGTACTGCCGGAAGGCGAAGAGGACCGTATCATCAAGGCTGCCGATTACCTACTGGAGCGTGACGTCGTCGACCTGATCATCGTGGGCGACGAGAACGCGATTTTGGCCCGAGGCGAGGAACTGGGTCTGAAATCCCTGAGCAAGGCGAAGTTCCAAGCCATGGATGATGAGGAAGTGCTCACGCCGATGGTCGCCAAGCTGTGCGAACTGCGCGCCAAGAAGGGCATGACCGAGGATCAGGCGCGTAAGCAACTGACCGATGCCAGCTATTTCGGCACCATGCTCGTGGTGCTCGGCCTGGCCGACGGTCTGGTGTCCGGATCCGTCAACTCCACCGCCAACACGGTTCGCCCGGCATTGCAGGTCATCAAGACCAAACCGGGCACCTCGTTGGTTTCCGGTGCGTTCCTCATGTGCTTCAAGGATCATGTGGCCGTATTCTCCGACTGTGCCATCAACCTGAATCCGAACGCCGAACAGCTGGCGGAAATCGCCATCCAGTCCGCCGAAACCGCCAAAGCATTCGGTTTGGAACCGAAAGTCGGCATGCTCTCATACTCTACGCTCGGCTCCGGCAAGGGCCCGGATGTCGATTTGGTCGAGGCAGCCACCGCAATCGTCAAGGACGAGGCTCCTGAACTGGCCGTGGTCGGTTCCATCCAGTTCGATGCCGCCTGGTCGCCGACCGTAGCCGCAACCAAGGCTAAGGGCGATCCGGTTGCCGGACACGTTAACGTGTTCGTGTTCCCGGACCTGTGCGCCGGCAACATCGGCTACAAGATCGCCCAGCGCCTGGGCTCCTTCGACGCCTACGGCCCCATCCTGCAGGGTCTGAACGCCCCCATCAACGACCTCTCCCGCGGCTGCAACGCCCAGGAGGTCTACTCCATGGCCATCATCACCGCCGGCCTGTGCGAGGACTGATCCAAGCTTTATAAAAAGAGGACGCCTGCGGGCGTCCTCTTTTTTTGTCCCTTGCGCCGCCCGGACGCCGGTGCTACACTGGCGGGGAAAGGAGAATGCTCCATGTTTGACTACCTGATCCGAAACGCCGCCGTGCTGGACGGCTCCGGCGCCGAAGGCTATACCGCCGACGTGGCCCTCTCCGGCGGCACCATCGCCGCTGTGGGACATCTGGACGGCGCGGCCGCCCTCCATACCATCGACGCCGCCGGCCGGACCCTGACCCCCGGCTTCATCGACCTGCACCGCCACGCGGATGCAGAGCTTTTTTTCCAAAACTTCGGCCCTGCGGAGCTGTCCCAGGGCCTGACCACCCTCATCAACGGCAACTGCGGGTTGTCTCTCGCGCCGGTGGATGGCCCCCACTGCCAGGCGGTACTGGACTATCTGGCCCCTATTGTGGGTGAAATGCCCGCAGGACTCGACTTCCCCACCCTGGCAGACTACCGCGCCCAGGCAGGCGCGTCTCTCCGCCCCCTCCACACGGGCATGCTGGTGGGCATGGGCACCCTGCGGGGCTGCGCGGCAGGCTTTCACCCCGGTCCCCTGACAAGTCAGGAGCTCCATACGCTCCATGGGCTTTTGGAGCGGGCCCTCTCCGACGGGGCTCTGGGCGTCTCCCTGGGCCTGGGGTACGCGCCGGAGTGCTTTTACGACACCGACGGGCTGCTGCAGGCCCTCGCTCCCCTGCGCCGGTCCGGGCGGCTCATCACCGTCCACATGCGCCAGGAGGGCGACGGCGTGGTGGAGGCGTTGGAGGAGATGCTCACCGTGGCCCGGGCGCTGGAGACTCCGGTGGAGATCAGCCACCTGAAAGCCATCGGCCGGCGCAACTGGCGGCAGGCCGTGCCCAGGATGCTGGACCTGCTCTCCCAGGCCCGGCAGGAGGGCGTGGACATCGCCTGCGACGTCTACCCCTACCCCGCCGGCTCTACCCAGCTGATCCACGTGTTACCTCCGGAGGTGCAGGCCGGCGGCACCGGCGCCCTGACGGCGGCGCTGGGCGACCCTCGCCGCCGGGCGGCCATGCGGGAGCGGATGGAGACAGGCACGGACTTTGAAAATATCTCCCTGCTGGTGGGCTTTGACAACATCCTGGCCACCTCCCTGCACCGCCCGGAGGACCTGCCTCTGGAGGGCAAGTCCATTGCCGAGATCGCGGCCCTGGAGGGCAAGGACCCCTTCGACGCCCTGTTCGACCTGCTGGAGCGGGAGGCCTGCGGCCCCGCCATGATCGACTTCATCACCCACGAAGAGGACATCGCGGACATCCTCCGTGTCCCCTTCTCCTCCGTTATCTCCGACGCCACCTATCCCACCCAGGGTCTGCCCCATCCCCGGGTATACGGCACGTTTCCCCGACTGCTGGAGACCTACGTCCGCCGCCGCGGAGTGCTGACGCTGCCCCAGGCCGTCCGCAAGATGACCCGGCTCCCTGCCGACCGGCTGGGCCTGACCAAAAAAGGCCGCATCGAGGTGGGCGCCGACGGGGACCTGTGTCTCTTCTCCCTGGAAAACATCCGGGAAAACGGCACGTTCCAGGACCCCCGGCAGCTATCCTCCGGCATGGACTATGTATTCGTGGGCGGTGTGCCCGCCATTGCGGAGGGGAAATGCACCGGCGTGCGGAACGGGACCATCCTGTAAGCAGGGCAGTCAGAAATTCCACCTTGCTCTCCCCAAATCACAGCGCAGCTCCAAAAGCCGATTCCCCGGAGTAATTCTCCGGGGAATTTCTACGTTTCGGACTGGATTTCTGCCGCCGCAACTGCCGGTTGCGCCGCCGACAAGCCTGGTTGATGGACAATTTTGTCCCCCTCTGGTATCATAACACCAGTAAGGAAGCCAAGGAGGCGGTGGATATGACACTGGGACAGCGGCTTTCTCAGCTGCGCGGCCGGGCGGGCCTAAGCCAGGACGCCCTGGCGGAGCGGCTGGGCGTCTCCCGGCAGTCGGTGAGCAAGTGGGAGACGGACGCCAGCGTGCCGGATCTGGACAAGCTGGTGCGGCTGAGCCAGATTTTCGGCGTGACGCTGGACGAGCTGGTGAAAGGCACAGCGGACGCGCCCTCCGGCTCGGACGCCAACAATCAAACGGAGGTCCCGTCCGGCGCCAAAAATACCCCGCCGGACATGGACGGAGCAGCAGATACATTGCATGTACCCCAAAGCGCCGCAGTTGCGCAGGATACCGCGGAGCTCCTCCGGCTCCACCGGCAAAAGCTCATGGGCATCGCGCTCATGGCTGTGGCCCTGTTGGCCACGGCGCTGAACTTCGCCCTGGTATTTCTCGCGGCGCCGCTTTTCATCGCGGGGGTCCTGTTCCTGGTGGTGCGGCGGCGGCTGGGTCTTGCCATCGGGTGGACGCTCTGGATCTGCGCCCTGTTTGTGACCCGGTACGCCTCCGCCATCAGTATGTCCCGGCTGCTGAGCCCCGGGTACTGGCAGCATACGTCCCTGGCCGCCCCCCTGCTGGCGCTGGTGCAGCTGGCAGTGCTGGCGGTCCTTGTCTGGCGGACCCTGCGCAACCCACCGGGACTTGGAGCCTGCTGGGGTATCTGGCTGGGGCTGCTGGCGGCGCTGTGGCTGCCGGCAGTGCGGCTTTTCACCGTGCCCATGCTCCAGCCATGGTCTCCCGGAGAGATTTTGCTGAACTTCTTCCCTCTGGTGTCCGTAGACTTTTACCGAAACGCCCCGCTGGGGGCCGTGCTGTGGTGGGGTTATGTACTCTCTACTGTGTGGCTGATACGCCGGACCTTGCGCCCGGCAAAGCGCGGCGGCAACGGCACCTCTCAGAGAAGCTAAAAAAAGCGGCGGCCCGCAAGCCGCCGCTTTTTTATCCCTCTTTCCACACCAGCACTGGCATGGGCGGATCGCCCCGGCGGTTGGACCACCGGCACTCCAGCACCGTATACCGCCGTTGGTCCAGCTGCCCCAGGTGGCGGAGCACCGCGTCCCGTTCTTCGTAGCCGTTCTCGCCGCCGTAATAGAGGGCCACTGCCATCACGCCGCCGGGCCGCAGCGCCGCAAGGGCGGCGTCGATGGCAGCCAGGGAGCTTTCCGCCCGGGTCATGATCTTCGGGTCCCCGCCCGGCAGGCGGCCGAAGTTGAACACCACGCAGTCTACGCTCTCCGGCGAAACGTACTGCAAAAGGTTGGCGTGGCTGTCCAGATGCACCTCCGCCCGCAAGCCCTCCGATTCCAGCAGGGCATTGGTCTGGGCCACCGCCGACCGCTGGATGTCAAAGGCCAGCACCCGGCCCTCCGGCCCCGCCAGGCGGCAAAGAAGCACCGTGTCCCGGCCCTTGCCCGCCGTGGCGTCCACGCACACGGCGCCGGGACGGACGGTCTGCCGCAGAAAATCGTGGACCAGGCCCAGGGTGTTCAGCTGCATGATGAAGTCTCCTTCCAGGTTCAGATCAAAAAAGCCCCCGGGAATCCCCGGGGGCTTTTGGCGTTTGAAGCGTAGGCCGCGCTTACTTGCGGCTCTGGGCCACGGCCACGGCGGTGGCCACGGTCATACCAACCATGGGGTTGTTGCCGGCGCCCAGGAAGCCCATCATCTCCACGTGCGCGGGGACGGAGGAGCTGCCTGCGAACTGGGCATCGGAGTGCATACGGCCCATGGTGTCGGTCATGCCGTAGCTGGCAGGGCCGGCAGCCATGTTGTCCGGGTGCAGGGTCCGGCCGGTGCCGCCGCCGGAGGCCACGGAGAAGTACTTCTTCCCCTGCTCGATGCACTCCTTCTTATAGGTACCGGCCACAGGATGCTGGAACCGGGTGGGGTTGGTGGAGTTGCCGGTGATGGACACATCTACACCCTCGTGGTGCATAATGGCCACGCCCTCCCGGACATCATCGGCACCGTAGCAGCGGACGTCGGCCCGCTCACCCTCGGAGTAACGAATCTCCCGGACGATGCTCAGCTTGCCGGTATAGTAGTCAAACTGCGTCTGAACATAGGTAAAGCCGTTGATGCGGCTGATGATCTGGGCAGCGTCCTTACCGAGACCGTTGAGGATCACCCGCAGGGGCTCCTTACGGGCCTTGTTGGCGTTCTTCACGATACCGATAGCGCCCTCGGCAGCAGCGAAGGACTCGTGGCCCGCCAGAAAGGCAAAGCACTTGCTCTCATCGCTGAGGAGCATAGCCCCCAGATTGCCGTGACCCAGACCCACCTTCCGGTCCTCGGCCACGGAGCCGTCGATGCAGAAGGACTGCAGGCCCACACCGATCATCTTGGCGGCCTCGGCAGCGGTCTTGACGCCGGACTTCAGGGCGATAGCTGCGCCCACGGTATACGCCCAGCAGGCGTTTTCAAAGCAGATGGGCTGGATGCCCTTGACGATCTCATAGGGGTCGAAGCCCTTGGCCTTGCAGATCTCCCGGCACTCCTCCACGGAGCCAATGCCATACTGAGCGAGGACGCCATTGATCTTGTCGATTCTTCTTTCGTAGCTTTCAAACAGTGCCATTTTTTGTCCTCCTCTTATTCCTGACGGGGGTCAATGTACTTGGCGGCGTTCTCAAACTGGCCGTAGTGACCCTTGGCCTTCTCCAGCGCCGCAGCGGCGTCGTCACCCTTCTTGATGAAGTCCATCATCTTACCCAGACTGATGAACTCATAGCCCACGATCTCGTCGTCCTTGTTCAGCGCCAGCCGGGTGACATAGCCCTCGGCCATCTCCAGATAGCGGGGTCCCTTGACCTTAGTAGCGAACATGGTACCCACCTGAGAGCGCAGTCCCTTCCCCAGATCCTCCAGAGAAGCGCCCACGGATAGGCCACCCTCAGAGAAGGCAGACTGAGACCGGCCATATACGATCTGCTCGAACAGCTGACGCATGGCGGTGTTGATGGCGTCGCACACCAGATCTGTGTTCAGCGCCTCCAGAATGGTCTTGCCGATGAGGATCTCGGAGGCCATGGCGGCAGAATGGGTCATACCGGAGCAGCCGATGGTCTCCACCAGTGCCTCCTCGATGATGCCGTTTTTGATGTTCAGGGTCAGCTTGCAGGCGCCCTGCTGAGGGGCGCACCAGCCGACACCGTGGGTAAAGCCGGAGATATCGGAGATTTCCTTGGCCTGCACCCACCTCCCCTCCTCAGGGATGGGAGCCGGGCCGTGGTAAGCGCCCTTGGCCACCGGACACATATGCTGTACTTCCGCAGTATAGATCATGGTAACGATTCCTTTCTGTGCTGAATTTTTTACCATTGTGGATGGGTTTATCCTTTGGGGTTATTATAGCAAACGCCGGGAGAGATTTCAAGAAGTTCTAATCAAATATTCCGAACATTCCGTGCATTTTTGCGCCAACGCAGGGAGTCTATCCCTCTCACAGCTTGGTCAGATGGGTCCCGGCGGCCTTGAGCATCAGTTTTTTGGTGCCAATCTTGTCAAAGGCCACTTCCACCAGCGCATCGCCGCCCATGGGCCGGACGCTGAGCACCATACCGTCTCCGAAGGCATTGTGGCGAACGCTGTCGCCGGCCCGCAGCTGCATCAGGGGCGCAGAGGGTGCTGCGGAGCGAGCCCGCACCGACGGAGCGGACGGAGCCGTTGTAGATCGGACCGGCTCCTCCCGACGGGTACGTACCTGTGACGCAGCGGCAGGACGCTGCCACTCCCCCTCCCAGTGGGACGCCACCTGCTGGGGTTCGGGCTTCCCCAGCCACTCCATATTCTCCTCCGGGATCTCCTTGAGAAAGCGGGAGGGCATAGCGGGGGTGGTACGGCCGTACAGGGTGCGCTGCCGGGTATTGGTGAGGGTTAGCTTCTCCTTGGCACGGGTCATGGCCACGTAGCACAGTCGCCGCTCCTCCTCCATCTCCTCCTCATCCCCCATGGCCCGGTTGCCGGGGAACAGGCCGTCCTCCATGCCCACCACGAACACGCATGGAAACTCCAGCCCCTTGGCGCTGTGCATGGTCATGAGGGTGACGCAGTTGTCGGAGTCCGCCTGACTGTCCAGATCCGTATATAGAGCCACCTCGTCCAAAAAGCCCGCCAGAGTGGGGTTCTCCGGCTCGTTCTCCAGAAAGCCCATGATACTGGAGGCCAACTCCTGTACGTTCTCCAGCCGGCCCCGGCTCTCCATATCATTCTTTTCCTGCAGCATCCGCACATAGCCGGTGCGGTCACACACATATTCGTAGAACTCCACCAACCCCAGATCGGCCACATGGCGGCGCATTTCCTCCATCATATCTGTAAATGTAAGAAGCTTTACAGCGCTTGATTTCAGTTCTGGATAGTCGGATGCGTGGCAGAGGATCTCATAGAGGGGCCTCCCCTCCTCCGTAGCGATCACCTGCGCCTTATCCACCGTGGCGGTGCCGATCTTGCGGGAGGGTACGTTGATGATGCGCCGCAGCCGCAGGTCATCGGTGGGGTTGTTGATGACACACAGATAGGCCAGCATATCCTTGACCTCGGCCCGGTCGAAGAACTTCATGCCGCCGATGATCTTATAGGGGACGCCGTTGCGCTTAAAGGCATACTCCATGGCGTTGGACTGGGCGTTGGTTCGGTAGAGCACAGCGTGTTCCTTCCAGTTGACGCCCCGACGGTAGTTCATCATAATCTGCCCCACTACATAGTTGGCCTCGTCGGACTCATTGAAGCAGGTCTTGACGGTGATGATTTCCCCTTTTCCGTTCTCCGTCCACAGAGTCTTGCCCTTGCGGCCGGTGTTGTGGCGGATAACGGCGTTGGCCCCGTCCAGAATGTTCTGTGTAGAGCGGTAATTCTGCTCCAGACGGATGGTACGGGCGCCGGTATACTGCTTTTCAAAATTCAGGATGTTCTCGATGTTGGCCCCCCGGAAGCGGTAGATGCTCTGATCGTCGTCGCCTACCACGCAGATGTTGCGATGTCCCCCTGCCAGCAGACTAGCCAGCAGATACTGCAAATGGTTGGTGTCCTGATACTCGTCGATGAGGACGTAGCGGAACTTGCGCTGGTAGTAGGCCAGCGTCTCCCTGTCCGTCCGCAGCAGATCCACCGTGTGGAGGATGATATCGTCGAAGTCCAGCGCATTGGCGTCCCGTAGCTTTTGGCTGTAAAGCGCATATACTTTACCGATGCGCTTACGCCGCCAGTCCTGAGATTTTTCTGCCTGAGCGGCAAACTCCTCCGGCAGGATCATATCATCCTTGGAGCGGGAGATGATGGTCTGGATCTCCCGGACGGGAAAGGTCTTTTCATCCAACTCCAATTCCTTGAGAATGTCCTTCAGGAGCCGTTTGGTGTCATCGGTATCGTAGATGGTAAAGCTGCGGTCAAAGCCCAGCTTGTCGATGTCCCTCCGCAGAATCCGCACGCAGGCGGAGTGAAAGGTGGCGGCCCACACATCACGGGACTCCTCCCCCAGCATCCGCTCCAGACGATCCTTCAGCTCATTGGCAGCCTTGTTGGTGAAGGTGATGGCCAGTACCTCCCACGGGCGAGCGGGCTCCACGGCACACAGATAATCCGCCAAGGGCTTCTGCTCCGGGTCCGGATGCCGGACATACTGCTCCAGAAACTCCACCTCATCGTCGGAGATGGGCATGGGGATCTCCTCCGTGTCGCTGCCCCGGCCATAGCGCAGAAGGTTGGCCACCCGGTTGATAAGCACCGTGGTCTTGCCGCTGCCGGCTCCGGCCAGCAGAAGAAGCGGCCCCTCCGTGGAGAGCACCGCCTCCCGCTGCTTGTCGTTGAGATGCTGATAGTTCAGGGCGATGGCCTGCCGCCTTGCCCGAATAAAACGCTGCTGCAATTCATTCATGTACTTTTATCCCCTGCTTGTTGTTTTCCCCTATTTTAATACAAAATCCGGGGCCGGTCAACCTCTCTGCAGAAATATAGAAATTTTGTTCGATTTTCTATTGACAGAAACGGATGTTCGACTTATAATGCGTATAGAACAAAAGTTTCACAGGAGGTATGGACTATGACGACCTTTGGATTTATTATGATGGTGGTGGGCGTGGCTTTCTTCTCCGGCAGCGCCATTCATGTCATCGACCGGCTGGATCGTCCCCAGCAGCGCCGCCGCACGGTGTAACGGCATGGAGCTGCTGGATAAGCTGGCCATCCTGACGGACGCCGCCAAATACGATGCAGCCTGCACCTCCAGCGGCGTCAGGCGCAGCGCCCGGCCGGGGATGATCGGCAACACCACCTCCTCTATCGCCGGCTGCTGCCACAGCTTCTCCGCCGACGGGCGATGCATCACCCTGCTGAAGGTGTTGATGACCAACAGCTGCGTGTTCGACTGCAAGTACTGCGTCAACCGGCGCAGCAACGATACCCGCCGGGCGGCCTTCACGCCACGGGAGCTGGCGGAGCTGACCATCGGCTTTTACCGCCGCAACTATATCGAGGGGCTGTTCCTCTCCTCCGGCGTGCTGCGAAGCCCGGATTACACCACCGAACGGATGATCGAGTGCCTGCGGATCCTGCGAGAGGAATATCGCTTCAACGGGTATATCCATGCCAAAGCCATCCCCGGCACATCGCCGGAGCTGGTGCAGCGGCTGGGGCTGCTGGCAGACCGGCTCAGCGTTAACATCGAGCTGCCCTCTCAGAAGGGCTTGCAAACGCTGGCTCCGGATAAAAGCAAACAGGCTATTCTGCGGCCCATGGCACAGATTCGTGACCGGGCCAGAGAGAGCAAGGCAGAACTGGTGAAGTCCCGCCACGCCCCGGTGTTTGCCCCGGCCGGACAGAGCACCCAACTCATTGTGGGCGCCACGGCGGACAATGATCGCCATATCCTGCACCTGACCCAGTCTTTGTACGAGAAGTACCGTCTCAAACGAGTGTTCTATTCCGCCTATGTGCCGGTAGTCGAGAACAGTCTGCTGCCCTCCAAGGATACGAAGCCCCCTCTGCTGCGGGAGCACCGCCTGTATCAGGCGGACTGGCTGCTGCGGTTTTACGGCTTCCGGGCCGAGGAGCTGTTGGACGAGCAGCACCCGGACTTCAATCCGCTGGTGGACCCCAAGTGCCACTGGGCCATCGGACATCTGGAACAGTTTCCGCTGGAGATCATGAACGCCGAATACGAGACGCTGCTACGGGTGCCAGGCATCGGCCCGATAAGCGCACGGCGTATCGTCTCGGCCCGCCGCCATAGTACGCTGCGGTTCGAGGACCTGAAAAAACTGGGGGTGGTGCTGAAGAGGGCGCAGTTCTTTATCACCTGCGGCGGCCGAATGCGGCAGGGCCTGCAATTTACCGCCCAGACCCTTCAGCGGCAATTAGAGGCGATGGAGCGAGGGCAGCTGCCGCCGGAAGAGTGCCGGCAGCTGTCACTGTTTGACTCGGCGGGGTGATACGATGGCATGGCAGGATGTGGTCTTTCAATACGACGGCAGCTTCGACGGATTCCTTTGCTGCGTGTTTGAAAGCTATGTACACAAAGAATTCCCCATCGCCTTTTACAGCGATGAGGAGTGTTTTTCCCTGTATTCCGTCCGCAGCATCCTGACGGTGCCGGAGCACGCCCGACGGGTGTACCGGGGCATCTTCAAGCGCTCCAAGCGTGCCGCAGAGCTGCTGCACCGTGCCTTTCTCACCTGTATGGAGGATAAAGAGTTGCACCTTTACACCTTTGTCCGCAAGCTGATGGACGAAGGACCGGATTTCCTGAGAAACCAGTCGGATGCGGCCTACTACCCCGTGGCCAAGGCTCTGCGGCACATGAGCGGCGAGTTAGAGAAGCTGCGTGGCTTCATCCGTTTTTCCGAGTACAGTGGCGTGCTGGGAGCGGAAATCGAGCCAAAAAATCGAGTCCTCCCCCTGCTGCGAAACCACTTCTGCAATCGTTATGCCAACGAAGCCTTTTTTATCTACGACAGTACACACAAGGACCTACTGCTATACAGCAGCGGCCGATCCCGAATGATGCGGGTAGACAGCCTGCAGTTGGCCCTGCCCGGTGAGGAGGAGCTTTGCTTCCGAGCCCTATGGAAGCGGTTTTATGAGACGGTGGCCATCAGGGAACGGGAGAATCCCCGCTGCCAGAATACCTTCCTGCCCAAGCGATATCGAGGGACGATGACGGAGTTTCTTCCGCTGGACTATGAGCGACAGCAGCAAAATCTCCCCTCCTCCCATGATGTAGCAAACGGCGCAATTATCAGAATGATCGATTCAATTGAATTGCCGCCTACCACCAGTTTACCGGAACACTCTATATAGTTTCCGAACAGGTCGTGAGGAAGAGAATCTCCTTCATATGGATAATTTACAGGATACTCGCTCTCTTTTGACGTGGGTACATATTTTGTTGAGATTCGCCCTTACCCTTCGCTGTCAGCAGACATAACAGAATATCTGGCAATTCTTAGCGTGTCAAGGATGGTGCTTATCCCCCGAAAGCAGGTCGCCGAAAACCAGGAATTTCTATTAGTCACTGTAAAGTATTACTATATTACATCCGTTACAAAAAAGTAAGAGGGCATATGCCCTCTTACTTTTTCTCGCATCACTTCATCAGCTTTCCCTGTACCAGCAGCTGGAGAGCCTGCGCCACGTTCTGTACCGGCAGAAGCTCCAGATGCGGCAGTTCTTTCATCTCTTTGACCCGGTGCTCCGGGACGATGCACTGCGTGAAACCCAGTCGCTGCACCTCAGATAGACGCTGCTCCATGTGATTGATAGACCGTATTTCCCCAGACAGCCCCACCTCTCCGATGGCGGCCATATGGCTGGGAACGGGCTTGTCCAGATAGCTGGAGGCGATGGCCACCACAGCGGACAGATCTGCCGCCGGTTCCTCCAGCGTTAGACCGCCGATAATATTCAGGTATGCATCACACTGGGAGACCTTCAGATTCCCCCGCTTCTCCAGCACCGCCAGCAGCATCGCAAAGCGGTTGTAGTCAAAGCCGTTGCTCATGCGCCGGGGATTGGCGGCACTGGCCGGAGCGATGAGAGCCTGCACCTCCGCCAAAACCGGGCGGGCTCCCTCCATAGCGCAGGTGACGCAGGTCCCCGGTGCATCCTTGGGACGGCCCGACAGCAGCATTTCGGAGGGATTCTCCACCTCCTTCAGGCCCCAGTCCATCATTTCAAAGACGCCGATCTCGTTGGTGGCGCCGAAACGGTTCTTGGCTGCCCGCAGGATGCGGTAGGTCATGTGCTGATCGCCCTCGAAGTACAGCACGCAGTCCACCATGTGCTCCAACACCTTGGGACCTGCGATAGAGCCCTCCTTGTTGACGTGGCCGATGACAAATACCGTAATGCCCTGTCCCTTTGCCAGTTGCATCAGGGCCATGGTACAGTCCTTCACCTGCCCCACGCCGCCGGCGGGAGAATCCACCTCTTCATTATACAGCGTCTGGATGGAGTCCACAATGAGCACATCCGGTTTTTCCTCCCGGACACATTCCATGACATTCCCTAAACACGTCTCCGACAAAACATACAGATTTTCGCTCTCCACCCGGAGCCGCTGCGCCCGCAGCTTCAGCTGGCGGGTGGATTCCTCGCCGGAAACGTACAGCACCTTGGAGAACTCTCCCAATTTTTTACAGATCTGGAGCATCAGTGTAGATTTGCCAATACCCGGCGCACCGCCCACCAAGACCAGTGATCCCTTGACGGCGCCGCCCCCCAAAACCCGGTCCAGCTCCCCCATACCCGTCAGGAAGCGGATCTCGTCAGAGGTGCCCAGTTCTGTGATGCGTTCTGCCTTTACAGTTGTGGAAAAAACAGACTTTCTTCCGCTTTTCACCGGCTTATCCGTCTGCTCCACAATGGTATTCCATGCACCACAGGCGGGACAGCGTCCCGACCACTTGGGTGTCTCATTGCCGCACTCCGTGCAGAAAAAAACTGTCTTCGCTTTCATGGATATCCCCTTATTCTTTGTCAATGATTCCCAAAATTCAAGTATCCGGCCACAATGGCCGCCGCCAGACGTTTCTGCTGCTCCGGCTGTCGGAGCCGCTGCGCCTCGTCGGCGTTGGACAGGAAGCCGCACTCCACCAGCACCCCCGGACACGTGATGTGCTTCATGAGGTACACCGAGTCCCCTATAGCCTTGGCGGTCTTTTCGTTTCCGGTGTTTACTGTCAGATTCAGCGCCTGCTGGATGGATTGCGCCAGCCCGGCGGCAGGCTCCTGTGGATTACTGAAGACCTGCGCCCCGTGGACGGCGGGGTGCTGGGGCATACTGTTCTGATGGATGCTGAGCAGCACCGCATGGGGCAGGGCGTTGATAAGCGCCACACGGTTCTTCAGGTCCGATACTTTCTTCTCCCGCAGGGTCTGGGCCTCCGGAGAATAGATGGCCTCCTCCCCTGTTCGGGTCAATCGGACACTGCGGCCCAGAAACACCAACAGCCCCTCCGTCTTTCGGACGATCTGCAGGTTGATGCCGCTCTCCGGCACGCCATCCGGGGACACGGCGCCGCCGTCCTCCCCGCCGTGTCCGGCATCCAGCACGATGACCGTCCCCGGTGAGGATATCTCTCCGTCGACCGCAGTGGGCCGGGTTTGCCGTCCGGTCAGCAGAAGTGTCAGCAGCAGGGTCGCCAGCGCTACCAGAATGCTCCACAGGAGCCGCCTGTGCCGCAGCCACAGTACCATAGCCCTCACCCCCTCCGGCACACTCTATGCGCCGCCGGGGTGCTCTATGCTGGGATTATACCATACCCATGCCGAGGATGCAAACCCCAGCGCCTTGCAAAATCCCCGCAGCATGGTATAATAGCTGCAGAGCGGCGGCGACGCCGTGCCATTTTGCGAGGTGAGACCATGCCCATCGACTACCGGCAGGAGGCCCCCCAGCTGCTGCTGGACTTTCTGTCCTACCATGAGACCATTAAGGCCCACTCCCAGCGGACTGTGGACGAGTATTTTCTGGATCTGCGGAATTTTTTCCGCTACCTGAAGCAGACCCGTGACCCGGCTCTGCGGGATGTCCCTATGGATCAGGTCAGCATCCGGGATGTGGATCGGGACCTCATCGCCTCGGTGACGCTGACGGATATCTACGGCTATATGACCTACCTCAGTCGGGATCGGGTGCTGCACCAGAATAGCCAGCGCTCTGAAAAGGGACTCAACGCCGCCTCCCGTGCCAGAAAGCTGGCCACCATTCGCTCCTTTTACGGCTATCTCTGTAACAAGGTCCATGTGCTGGAGGAGAATCCCGTGAAGGATATGGACTCGCCCAAGCTGAAAAAGACCCTGCCCCGCTATCTGACACTGGAGGAGAGCATGGCCCTTTTAGACAGCGTAGACGGCCCTAATCGGGAGCGGGATTACTGTATTTTAACGCTGTTTCTCAACTGCGGTCTGCGAATCTCCGAGCTGATCGGCCTGAACCGCAGTGACATTCAAGGAGAGGCCCTCCACGTGCTGGGCAAGGGCAACAAGGTCCGCATCGTCTACCTCAATGAGGCGTGTCAGGCGGCTCTGGAGCAGTATCTGGCGGTGCGGCGACCCATCACCGGCAGGGACGAGGACGCCCTGTTCCTCTCCCAGCAGAACCGACGCATCAGCCGCTCCATGGTTCATGCGCTGGTGAAGCGGCATCTGCTGGAGGCAGGGCTGGACAGCACCCACTACTCCTCCCACAAGCTGCGCCACACGGCAGCGACCCTGATGCTGCAAAACGGCGTGGATGTCAAGGCCGTGCAGGAGGTGCTGGGCCATGAGCACCTGAACACCACCGAAATCTACACCCACATCGACAACGAGGCCCTACGGGTGGCGGCCCGTGCCAATCCCCTGTCACGGGTGAAGCCCAAGGGCAAGATAGACGAGTGATCCGCCGGATTTTTCCCGCAGATTCATTGACTTTACCGTCCAAATGCTATATGCTAAAAGAAATATGATGAGATGGAGGTTACCCATGAATACGGCAGAACTTTCCTGCATTTGCAAACAGGTGCGCCGGGACATCATCAACATGACGGCCAACGCCGGCAGCGGCCACCCCGGCGGCTCCCTGTCCGCCACAGAGCTGATGACCACCCTGTTCTTCCGACAGATGCGTATCGACCCCAAAAATCCCAAGGACCCCAACCGTGATCGCTTCGTTCTCAGCAAGGGCCATTCCGCCCCCTGCTATTATGCGGTGCTGGCGGAGCGTGGCTTCATCAGCCGGGACGAGTTCACCAACTTCCGCCAGCTCCACAGTATCCTGCAGGGGCATCCCGATTGTAAAAAGGTTCCGGGCGTGGACGCCTCCACCGGCTCTCTGGGACAGGGCTGCTCCATCGCTGTTGGTATGGCGCTGGGTGCCAAGCATCAGGGACAGGACGTGAAGGTCTACACGCTGCTGGGCGACGGCGAGTGTCAGGAGGGACAGATCTGGGAGGCATTCATGTCCGCTGCCCACTATAAGCTGGACAACCTGACGGTCATTATCGACAACAACGGGCTGCAGATCGACGGGCGCAACGACGAGGTCATGTCTCTGGGCGATCTGCCCGCCAAGCTGCGGGCCTTCGGCTTCGATCTCCACGAGATCGATGGTCACAATCTGGATGCCATTGCCGCAGCGCTGGACGCTCCCACGGCCCCCGGCAAGCCCAAGTGCATCCTGGCCCACACCGTGAAGGGTAAGGGCGTTTCCTTTATGGAGGATCAGGTGGGCTGGCACGGCAAGGCTCCCAACGAGGAGCAGCGCCAGCAGGCTTTGAAGGAATTGGAGGACTGAGAGCATGAGTGAAAAAATCGCCACCCGTGAAGCCTACGGCAAGGCACTGGTAGAGCTGGGCGCTTCCAACGATAAGATCGTGGTGCTGGATGCCGATCTGGCCGGGGCTACCATGACCAAATTTTTCAAGGCGGCCTATCCCGATCGCTTCTTTGACTGCGGCATTGCCGAGTGCAACATGATGGATGTGGCGGCGGGCCTGTCCACCATGGGGCTCATCCCCTTCTGCTCCACCTTTGCTATGTTCGGTGCAGGCCGGGCCTATGAGCAGATCCGCAACTCCATCGCCTACCCCCGTTTCAACGTGAAGATCTGCTGCTCCCACGCCGGCGTGTCCGTGGGCGAGGACGGCGGTAGCCACCAGTCCATCGAGGATATCGGCCTTATGCGGATGATCCCCGGCATGACTGTCATCGTCCCTGCCGACGGCAACGAGGCCCGAAAGGCCACCTTCGCTCTGGCTCAAATGGAGGGTCCCGCCTATCTGCGGACCGCCCGGCTGGCCTCCCCTGTTTTCGAGCAGGACTATCCCTTCGAGATCGGCAAGGCCAACGTCCTCCGGGAGGGTAAGGATGCTGCGGTGTTCGCCTGTGGCCTGATGGTCAGCGAGACGCTGGAGGCGGCGGAGCTGCTGGCCGCAGAGGGCATTCATATCTCTGTCATCAACGTTCACACCATCAAACCCATCGACGCCGCCTGCGTCACGAAGTACGCACAGAAGTGCGGCAACGTGGTGACGGTGGAGGAACACAGCGTCATCGGCGGTCTGGGCGATGCCGTGGCGGACGTCCTCATGGGCAAGGTGAACTGTAAATTCCGCAAGATCGGCATCAACGACTGCTTCGGCCAGTCCGGCAAGGCCAAGGATGTGCTGCGGGAGTACGGCCTCACCGCCGACCAGATCGCAGCCAAGATCAAGGAGACTCTGTAAAGCGTATCCGGATATACAAAGGCATCCCCCGGTAAACGCCGGGGGATGCCTTTTAGCGTAAAACAGATGCATCAAAGCAGGACAGCATGAAGTTCCCTGCTCTTTATCACCGTTTTACTACTTCAGGTCATACTTCCACGCACTGCCTTCCTGATAGTAGAAGAACTCGCTCAAAGCTTCTTCTGTGAAAACCCGAAGCATATCACGCATATCCAAAGACAGCTTAAGCTTGGGCAGATCGGCAATATCCTCCCACCAGACCCTGCCTTCGGGGCTGGAGCGCAGTTCGCCATCAAAACAAGTTGCCTTATAAAGCAGCACAACAAACCTGCACTGATTCTCACACCAGTCCTTGATGCCGCAGAGCTGAGGGGAACGGATATTCAGTCCGGTTTCCTCCTGCACCTCCCGAATCACGGCATCCGTAAAGGATTCTCCCGGCTCTACATGACCTCCGGGGAAGGCGACGCCCGGCCAGTCCCGCTTTTTCCGGTCGATCACGACGACCCGGCTGCCATCACAGATCATGCACATATTGGTAAATTCAACCGTTTCGATTCTCTCCATTCTGTTAAGGCTCCTTTTCTGTTCGTGTGTATACGCAGTGTAGCATAGCAATCATTTAGCTTTCAATAGGCGTGACGGAAGTTATCTCCCAAAATGTAACCTTTCTGCGAATACAAATGGATCTCAGCCTTTTCCGGTGTGGAACACATAAAATGTGAAATGCACAAAAGCAGGCGGCACCAAACTGAAGTTGAGCGCCACCTGCTTTTTCATGTAAGGGCCGTTTTCTTACAGGACTCTTTCTTAGTCCTGCTGCCAGTTGTGCCACACGTTCTGCACGTCCTCGTTGTCCTCCAGCATATCGATGAGCTTGTTCATGTTCTTCACATCTTCCTCGCCGGTCATGGTCACATAGGTCTGCGGCACCATCTCCAGCTCAGCGCTGGCGAAGGTATAGCCCTTGGCCTCCAGTGCCTTCACCACATCGTTGAAGCTGTCGGGGTCGGTGGTGATCTCGAACACGGGGCCGTCGGGAGAGAAGTCCTCGGCGCCGGCATCCAGCGCATCCATCATGACGGCATCCTCATCCAGCTCGCCATCCTCATTGTCGATGACAATGACACCCTTGCGGTCGAAGGACCAGGATACGCAGCCCTGAGCGCCCATGCCCTTGCCGAACTTATCGAAGTAATGGCGGATCTCCGGGGCGGTGCGCTGACGATTATCGGTCAGGGCCTCCACGATCACGGCCACACCGCAGGGGCCGTAGCCCTCATAGGTGACGGACTCGTAGTTATCGGTGTTTCCGGCGCCCAGTGCCTTGTCGATGGTACGCTTGATGTTGTCGTTGGGCATATTGGCGGCCTTGGCCTTGGCCACCACCGTAGCCAGACGGGAGTTGTTGGCGGGATCGCCGCTGCCGCCCTGCTTGACGGCCACGATGATCTCCTTGGCGATCTTGGTGAAGGTGGCGGAGCGCTTGGCGTCAGCCGCACCCTTGGTCTTTTGGATATTGTGCCACTTGGAATGTCCGGACATAGTATCGTTCTCTCCTTATCTCATGTAAAATTTAACTGCGTCGCCATGTACGGCGGACTTTGTGACCTCCAGCTCCGGGAACGTCTCCCGCAGCCGGCGGACGATCTCCTGACACACCACATCCTCCGTGGGGAAGTGTCCTGCATCGATGAGATTCAGCCCCTGCGTATCCAGAAAGTCATTGTACCGCAGGTCGGATGTCACAAAGGTGTCGCAGCCCTGAGCGATGGCCTGAGGGATGTATTCCCCACACGCTCCGCCGCCCACGGCCACCCTGTGAACGGGCCGGCCGCCGTCTCTGTATCGCAGTCCATTGCAACTTAATAATTTTACCACATCTGATAGGAACTGTTCAAGGGGTTTTTCACAAGAAAGTGTGCCGATCCGCCCGATTTTTTCCTCATTCAGCGGTTTTGTATCCTGCAGACCCAGCGTGCAGGCCAGACAGTCGTTGACACCGCCCTCCGCCGCATCCAGATTGGTGTGCATACATATGGTGGAGATATCCCGCTTCACCAACTCCGTCAGCAGCCCGCCCAGCCGGGTATCCTCCCGGAGCGTCTGCATCTGCTGGGCGTGCCAGCGGATGTTCATCACCGGGTGGTGGGACACGATCAGGTCGGTCCCCGTCTCTGCTGCCTCTGCCGCTACGTCCGGAGACACATCCAGCGCCACCAGCACCCGGTGGACCTCCCGGTCGCCCCGGCCCACCAGAAGACCCACATTATCCCAGTCCATGGCCAGCTCCGGAGGAGCCCACCGGAACATCATCCGCGTTACATCATTGACCGTTACCACGCTGCCACGCCTCCTTCTTTCCTTCCAGAATATCCGCCAGAGCCGCCAGCGGCTCCGCCTCGCTCTCGTCCCCGCCCCGGTGCAGGCCGTCCATCCGCAGATAAAGCCGCCGCAGCTGCTGCTCCAGATACAGGCCATACAGAGGGTCGTGCTCCAGACAGAAGCCGCCGTACCGCTCCGCATCCGAGGCCTCACCGGAGGGGCCACCGGTGACGGACAGGATCACATACAGTTTCCCCTTGTCCTGCACCAGACGCTCCTCGGTGCAGCTGTATCCGTTTTCCCGCAGCCAGCCCCGCAGCAGCTCCACCTTGGTCATGGGCTGTAGCAGCAGGGTGTGGTGGCCGGCCGCCGTCCATGGAGCGGCACGGAGGATATCCCGGATGGTCTCGCCGCCCATACCGGCAATGACCACGGTGTCTGTCTCCTCCGGCTCGATGCCGGACAGGCCGTCACAGAGCCGGAAGTCCAGCCCCTGTGTCTCGTATTCCTCCGCCGTGCGGCGGGCGTGTTCCAGCGGCTCCGCCCCCACATCGGAGGCGATGGCGGAGGGGATGCACCCCTCCTGCAGCAGCCAGACCGGCAGGTAGCCGTGGTCGGTGCCGATATCCGCCAGACGGCCGCCGGGCGGCGTCATCTCCGCCAGCAGGCGCAGTCTTGGCTGCAATGCGATTCGTTTCATGGGGCCTCCCTCCAGACAGAAAGGAACGCATACGGCACCATGACCGTATGCGTTCGCTGCGTTTTACTCAGCGGCCTTGTTGGCCTCCTGATTCACCAGCTCCAGCAGCTTGTCCACGTCCACACCGTGAACGGCGCAGGCCTCCTCCACAGTCTCGCCACGGGAAGAGGGGCAGCCCAGGCAGTGCATACCGATGGAGAAGAAGATGGGAGCGGTCTGAGGGGCAACATCCAGAATATCACCGATGATGGTGTCCTTTTTGATTTCGATCATGTGTCAAAACCTCCGTTTGATATTTACATCGTTAGTATATCCCATGTTTCCGTCTTTTTCAACAGGAAAATCATGAACAGCCTGTGAAAACCACAGAAAATGCAGAGTCCGTATCGGGCTGGGCATATAAAATGCGGGAGCCGCCGCATAGGCAACTCCCGCATCATATGTCAGTCTGGCTGATCAGCCGTTCTCACGCATCTTAGCGAAGCAATCGCTGCAATACACGGGACGGTCGGTCTTGGGTTCGAAGGGAACCTTCGCCTCGCCGCCGCAGGCTGCGCAGGTAGCGGTGAAGTACTCACGGGGGCCACGGGCGGCGTTCTTGCGAGCGTCACGGCAGGCCTTGCAGCGCTGAGGCTCGTTCTGGAAACCACGCTCAGCGTAGAACTCCTGCTCACCCGCGGTGAAAACGAACTCCTTACCGCACTCCTTGCAAACCAAAGTCTTGTCTTCGTACATGATGTTACCCTCTCTTTGAGAAAAATATATTGCGTTCAGCGCTTGCTGATATCGCCTGATGAAAGTTGCCGAGCCACCTTGCGCCGGATGCGCTGCACGGCGTTGTCCACCGACTTGGGGGACCGGCCGACGGCCGCAGCGATCTCACGGCAGGTAAGACCGTCCAGATAAAACCCTAAAATCATGACCTCGAATTCGGACAGCTGCTTGCGGACATTCTCCAGCAGGCTGACAGCCTTCTCCCTGTCGATCAGCAGATCCTCGGGACCGGGCTGTGCAAAGGAAACATTTGCTTCAAAGAGTGAGGGATTCAAGGGAACCGATTGATTCAATGGGGCGTGCTTCCCCGCCGCCGCAGCCTTCACAACGGAATAGAGCCGGTGGCGGATACACGTTTCGGCAAAGGTTCGGAAGGAGGCATCCCGGTCCGGGTCATACTCCCGCATGGCCTTGATGAGACCGAACATCCCCTCCTGCATCAGGTCCTCGCTGTCTCCGCCCGCCAGAAAATAGGGCCGGGCGCAGGAACGAACCACCCGATGGTAACGGGCGGCCAGAACCTCCTCCGCCGGACGGTCCTGCTCCCTGATAAGGCGGCACAACGCCTCGTCCGGCAGCTGTTCCAGAGGGGCGCCGCCGGATTCCTGATCCTTTGTCATAGTCTATTATACCTTTTCACTAAAGAATTTGTCAAGTCATCCACGTCGATTTGTCAAAACTGTATTTTTTCAGACAGAATTTTTATGAGATCAGCTAAATCTTCCGCCACTTTCCGGGCAACCTCGGTGGTTTTCGCCTCCACCATGACCCGAATCAGGGCCTCCGTACCGGAGGGACGGATCAGAACACGTCCCTTCCCGGCCAACTCCTGCTCCATCTGAGCGATAGCGTGCCGGAGGGTGGGATCCTGCATGATAGCATCCTTGACGCCGGGAACGTGGGATACGGCCACATTGATAAGCTCCTGTGGATACTGGGGACAGCAGGATGCCAGTTCGGAGGCCAGCTTTCCGGAGCGCCGCAGGGCCTGCAGGAATTGCAGGGCTGTCAGCTCACCGTCGCCGGTGGTGGCGTATTCCCGGAAGATCGTGTGGCCCGACTGCTCACCGCCGATGGCGTAGCCGCACTCCAGCATCTTCTCCAGCACATGGCGGTCGCCTACGGCGGTGCATACCAGCTCGATACCCTCCTTGCGGCAGTACTCGTGCAGGCCGAGATTGGACATCACCGTGGCCACGATGGCGTTGCCGGAGAGCTTTCCGTGACGACGCAAATCGGCACCGCAGACAGCCATCACCTTGTCTCCGTCGATGGTATGGCCCGTCTCGTCCACCAGCAGACAGCGGTCGGCGTCGCCGTCGAAGGCGATGCCCAAGTCGTAACCGCCGGCCACCACGCCCTCGGACAGGGATTTCAGGTGGGTGGAGCCGCAGCCGTCGTTGATGTTCACGCCGTCCGGCTCTCGGTGGATGAAATCTGCATGCAGGGGCAGGCCGTCAAACAGATCCGGCGCCGTGGCAGAGGCTGCGCCGTTGGCGCAGTCCACCAGCACCCGCAGGCCCGACAGGTCGCAGTCGATGCTGGAAATCAGATGGTCGATGTAATCCCGCTTCATCTGCCGCATCCCGTGAAGGCGCTTGCCGATCTCGCCGTGGGTCTTGACGTCCATAGGAGCGCCGCTGAGGATCAGCTCCTCCACACGGACCTCACTCTCGTCGGGAAGCTTATAGCCCCGAGCGTTGAACACCTTGATGCCGTTGTGCTCATAGGGGTTGTGGGATGCCGAGATAACGATGCCCGCATCCGCCTGCTCCAGCACCGTCAGATACGCCACCGCCGGTGTGGGAATGGTGCCAAGGGGCATCACGTCACCGCCCACAGAGCAGATGCCCGCCATCAGCGCCGCCTCCAGCATATCCGAGGAGATACGGGTGTCCTTGCCGATGGTAATGGTGGGCTTGCTCCCCTTCTCCTCCGTCAGGACGGCGGCCACTGCCTGCCCCACATGAAAAGCCAGTTCTACGGTGAGATTTTCACCAACGATACCACGGATGCCATCCGTGCCAAACAGTTTGCCCATAAGAGGTTCCTCCTACTCCTTATATCTCCAGCTGTTCCTGTCCTAAAAACGCTATGTGCAGGTGCTCATATGCCTTCCGGGTGACGCAGCGGCCACGGGGTGTCCGGGTCAGGAAGCCCAACTGCATGAGGTACGGCTCATACACATCCTCCAGCGTCACGGACTCCTCGCCGATGGTAGCGGCCAGCGTTTCCAGCCCCACCGGGCCGCCGCCGTAGTTTTCGATGATGGCCCGCAGCATCCGCCGGTCCACTGGATCCAGCCCCAGATAGTCGATCTCCAGCGCCTGCAGGGCGTGATCCGCTACGGCCTTGGTAATAACACCGTCCGCCCGCACCTGAGCAAAGTCCCGCACCCGCCGCAGCATCCGGTTGGCGATACGGGGCGTTCCACGGGAACGCCGTGCGATCTCCATGGCGCCCTCCGGCTGAATGGGGACATTCAGTATTCCGGCGCTGCGGGTGACGATCAGGGCCAGCTCTTCCGGGGTATAGAGCTCCAGCCGCAGCGTCACGCCGAACCGATCCCGCAGCGGAGCGGACAGCTGTCCGGCCCGTGTGGTGGCGCCGATGAGGGTGAACTTGGGCAGATCCAGCCGAATGGAGTTGGCGGAAGGGCCCTTGCCGATGATGATGTCGATGGCATAGTCCTCCATGGCGGGGTACAAAATCTCCTCCACGGAGCGGTTCAGCCGGTGGATCTCGTCCACAAAGAGAATGTCGTTTTCGCTGAGATTCGTCAGCAGGGCCGCCAGATCACCGGGCTTTTCAATGGCCGGGCCGGAGGTGATGCGGATGTTGACTCCCATCTCGGCGGCGATGATGCCCGCCAGCGTGGTCTTGCCCAGACCCGGAGGGCCGTGGAGCAGCACATGGTCCAGCGGCTCCGTCCGCCGCCGGGCGGCCTCGATAAAGACGGAGAGATTCTCCTTGGCCTTGGTCTGGCCGATGTACTCCGCCAGTGTATGGGGGCGCAGGCTCACCTCCGCATTGTCCTCCGGCAGCAGCGTCTTGGCTACCAGCGGCTCCTCGTAGATATCGGTGCCGAAATCAATGCTCATACGTCTCCCCCCTTCTCCTGCTTTTCATGTCACTTCACCATTTTCTTCAGCGCCTGCCGGATGATCTCCTCCAGCGGCAGAGCGTCCATATCGATGCCCTTCAGGGCCGTACTGATCTCCTGAGATCCATAGCCCAGCACCGCCAGCGCCGCCGCCGCCTCACCGGACTTGCTGCCGCCTAAGGGCTTAGGTGCAGCGCCGCTGCCGCCGCCCTGCACCGTGAAGCTGCTCTGTTCCTTGGCCAGCTTATCCTTCAGCTCCAGAATGATGCGCTGAGCAATCTTCTTGCCGATACCCTGAGCCGCCGTCAGCGCCTTCTCGTCCTCCGTCACGATGGACAGGGCCAGATTCTGGGGCGTGGTGGCAGACAGAATGGCCAGTGCTGCCTTGGGGCCGACGCCGGACACGCCGATGAGCATCTTGAAGCTGTTGAGCTCCTGCTGACTGGCAAAGCCGTACAGCTCGAAGATATCCTCCCGCACATGGAGGTAGGTGTAGAGCCTGGCCCTCTCCCCCTTTTTCAGCTGAGACAGGGTATAGTTTGTGGTGGCGCAGGCATAGCCCACGCCGCCGCAGTCGATGACGGCCAGACCGGCGGCGATCTCCGCCACGGTGCCGTTGAGATAGTAAAACATATTCAGACCGTCTCCTTTACATCGGGGTCCTTTCGCCGCAGCAGGGACGTGGCGCTGCGGGCATGGCAGATGGCGATGGCCAGCGCATCGGCGGCATCGTCAGGCCGGGGGACGGCCTTCAGCTTCAGCAGCCGCCGGGTCATATCCATGACTTGCCGCTTCTCCGCCAGACCGTAACCTACCACTGCCTGCTTGATTTGCATGGGAGTGTATTCATATACCGGCAGGTGCAGCTTCTCCGCCGTGTACAGCAGCACCCCCCGCCCGTGGGCCACGGCAATGCCGGTGGTGATGTTCTTGCTGAAAAACAGCTCCTCGATGGACATCTCATCCGGCTGGAATTGCCGGATCAGCTGCTCCAGATCGCCTCCGATCTGCACCAGCCGGGCTGCCAGCGGCATACCCGCCGGGGTGGTAATGGCTCCGTACCGGACCATCCGCTGCCGCCCGCCCTCGGAATCGATGACGCCGAAGCCCACGGTGGCCACTCCCGGATCAATGCCCAAAATACGCATAGCCGCTCCTTCCCGTTCACCCGCAGAGGATATAAAATCAGTTTATTATAGCAAATTCCCAGCGAAAAGGCAACAGGGAAAAACATTTCTCCCGCAGGCGGGCGCTGCCTGAGTGCAGAGGAAGCCGCCCTCCGGGGCGGCTTCCTCTGTGAAATAATAATACTTTACAGTTCTTTGCTCGCAGCGCTCACAGCGCACGCAGGTACTCCGGCCGCAGGCCGTAGCCCTCCAGGCCCTTCCGCACTCGCTCCAGCATGGCGTCCCGGTCCTGATTCAGCGTCCCCTTCAGCGTCAGGTAGTTGGAGGCGTGGTTCATCCGGAAAACGCTGCCCTCGCTGTCGATGTGCTGGAGCAGCAGCTCCGTCTCCCGCAGGATATCCTCCGGGCCAAGAACGGTAAAGCTGCCCTCACGCACCCATTTCTCCAGCGGCGTACCCGGCTCCACCATCAGCGTCAGCAGGCCGATGTACTCCGGCTTCATGGCGCTGAATGCCTCCGCCGTACCGATGGCGTGCTCCCGCATCAGCTCCCGGCTCCCAAGTCCTGAGATGGCCGTTACCGACAGGGCCAGTCCGCAGCGCCGAGCCTTCTGCCCCGCCGCCACGATGGCCGCCGCCGTGTGGCCCTTGTTCATCCGGTACAGTACCTCATCACAGCCGGACTCCAGCCCCATATACACCATGGTCAGGCCCTGAGACCGCAGCAGGCGCAAGTCCTCCTCGCTTTTGATCTGGAGACTGGTGGGCGAGGCGTAGCACGTCACCCGCTGGCACTCCGGGAACAGACCGTAGATCAGGCCCAGGATCTGGCTCAGTTCCTCCGTTTTCCGCATCAGGGCGTCGCCGTCCGCCAGAAAGACCCGCTCCACCTTTTTATAGACCCGGCGGGCCATCTCGAAGTCCTCCCGGACCTCCTCCATGGGTCGGATGGCGAAGTGCTTGTCGTCGTACATATCACAAAAGGCGCAGCCGTTGTGGCTGCATCCGTAGGTCACCTGCACGATGAGGCTGTAAGCCTCACTGGGCGGACGGTATACCTTTCCCTTATAACGCATGGTCTCACGCTCCTTTGGTCGTTTGCTCCATTGTAGCAGATTTCTTTCCGTTTGAAAAGCACATATTCTCCGCAGGCGGTACATATAGTGTGCTGACTTCAACCAACGAGGTGACCGAATATGGAACAGAACTTCAACCACGTTCTTCTGTGCGGACAGGTTCTCACCCAGCCGCAGCCGTCCCACGTCAACCACAGCCAGAGCTTCTCCCGGTTCCTACTGTCCGTCCCCCGGCTCTCCGGGCAGAAGGACTGTCTGCCGGTGATCGTCCCCCAGCCGCTGCTGGAGCTGTGTCCCCTGTCCCCCGGCGCAGCCGTCACCGTCACCGGCCAGCTTCGCTCCTTCAACAACCGCAGCGGACAGGGGCCACGGCTGGTGGTGTCGGTCTTTGCCCAGACCCTCCAGCCCGGTGGAGAGGGGCCGGTGAATCGCATTCGGCTGTCCGGCGTGCTCTGTAAGCCCCCTACCCTGCGCTGCACGCCCTTGGGACGGGAGATCTGCGATATCATTCTGGCGGTGAACCGGCGCTATGGCCGAGCGGACTACCTCCCCCTTATCGCATGGGGTACCGTTGCCCGTCAGACGTCCATTCTGGCGGTGGGCGCCCGTCTGACGGTGGAGGGCCGCATCCAGAGCCGCACCTACACCAAGAATCTGGAGACCGGGCCGCAGGAGCGAGTGGCCTATGAGGTGTCCGTCATGCGTCCGGCAGAGCTGTCGGAATTTGCAGAGTAGGCACAGGATTTTGCGGTGCGCCTATTGAACCGTCGCCCAAACCGTGGTATGCTTATACCTATACGAAAATCATGTAAAGGAACGCAAGACTATGCACCATATCCAGCACCCTCATCCGACCCACTCCGGCGTGGATATGACCGAAGGCAATATCACCGGCCATCTGATTCGCTTTGCGCTGCCGCTGCTGGCGGGCAACATCTTCCAGCAGCTCTACAACATGGTGGATACATGGGTGGTGGGCAATTTCGTCTCCAACGAGGCCTTCTCCGCCGTAGGCACAGTGGGCCCCATCGTCAATATGCTCATCGGCTGCTTTCTGGGCTTTTCCAGCGGCGCCGGCGTGGTCATCAGCCAATACTACGGTGCACGACGCACGGAGAGGGTCCACGACGCCGTCCACACGGCGCTGGTGCTGACGGTGATCCTGTGTGCAGTATTCACGGCGCTGGGCATCGGCTTTACGCCCCTGATGCTGCGTTTGATGAACACCCCTGCCGAGGTGTTTCCGGAGTCCTCCGCCTATCTGACCATCTATTTCGGCGGCATCAGCGGCCTGCTGATCTATAACATGGGCTCCGGCATCCTCCGGGCCGTGGGGGATTCCCGCCGCCCCTTCTATTTTCTGGTGGTCTCCGCCGTACTGAACACGGCGCTGGACCTGCTGTTCGTGCTGCGGTTCGGTATGGGTGTGGAGGGCGTGGCCTGGGCTACGGTTATTGCACAGGCCGTCTCGGCGCTGCTGGTGATCGTTGTTCTGCTGCGGACACAGCAGGCGGTGCGGCTGATCCCCCGTGACCTTCGCATCCATCTTCCTGTGCTGCGGCAGATCATCCGGGTGGGCGTCCCCTCCGCTCTGCAAATGGCCATCACCGCCTTCTCCAATGTCTTTGTCCAGTCCTACATCAACTCCTTCGGCGCCGACTGCATGGGCGGCTGGACGGCCTATACCAAGATCGACCAACTGATGCTGCTGCCGATGCAGTCCCTGGCCCTGTCCGCCACTACCTTTGTGGGGCAGAATCTGGGCCGCGGCAACGAGCCCCGTGCTCGGCAGGGCGTGCGCCGTGCGCTGGCCATTGCCATGGCCGCCACGGTGCTGGTGATGATTCCGGTGCTGGTCTTTGCCCCGCAGATGACGGCCTTTTTCAACCGGAAGCCGGAGGTGGTGGCCTACGGCGCTCTGCTGCTGCGGTGTATCTCCCCCTTCTATGTGCTGTGCTGCTTTAATCAGGTCTACGCAGCTGCCCTGCGGGGCGCCGGAAACAGTAAGGCCACCATGATCATCATGCTGTGCTCCTTTGTGCTGTTCCGACAGGTCTACCTGTTCATTATGTCCCACTACATCTCCCATGAGCTGATCCCGCTGGTCATGGGCTATCCCGCCGGATGGCTGGTATGCAGCGCCGCCACGCTGATCTACTATCGCCGTACCTCCTTCCTGTCCACCCGGCTGGTGGCGGAGGACGGCAGCAAGGAGGACATCCAATGACCAAGTGTGAGAGCTGTGTGTTCTATCAGTACGATGAGAACTACGACGATTATGTCTGCGACATGGACTTGGACGAGGACGAGATGGTGCGCTTCCTCTCCTCCCAGACAGACAGCTGTCCCTACTGGCGGCCCGGCGATGACTATCTCACCGCCCGCAGGCAGTAGATGAAGTACGGAAGGAATTTATTATGAACATCCGAGAAGCCACAAAAAATGACTGTGTGCATATGGATGCACTCCTGACGAAGCTGATCCGTTATGAGGCCCGATTTGATCCTAATTTGAGTCCAGAGGTCGTCATAGAGGACAATTACGCCGGGCAAATAGCCGCAGAAGGCTGTAAGGCTTATGTCGCAGAGGACCATGGGATCATCGTTGGATATCTCTATGGATTTGCATACCGGATCCCGCAGGTGCTCTTGCAGCCCATCGCCATCGTCGATGCCCTGTATGTCGAAGAGGGCTACCGTGGGAAGGGAATCGCCAAAGATTTATTCCGCAAGTTTCAGGAGTTTGCGTCGGGCTGCGGCGCTGCCAGCATTGAGTTGAAGGTGATATCCCGTAACAGAGATGCGCTGCGCCTGTATGCGTCGCTGGGGTTTTGCGAGACAAAAAAGTATATGGCGCTGCCGCTGTCGCAGAATGGAAGCAAATGACATTTTCCTTTAATAATAACGAAACAGGAACCGGCTTGACCCGTAAAGGTCACGCCGGTTCCTGTTTTGTGTATTTATTTGCACTTTACGCCAGATAGACGGCCTTGCAGCCCAGATAGTTCATGTAGCAATCCAGCTTGCCCACCGTCTCGAAGGGAGCGTGCATACTCAGCACCGGCACACCGGCATCAATGGTGGTGATGTTGCGGTTGGCCATGTACTGGGCCACCGTACCGCCGCCGCCGGCGTCGATCTTGCCCATCTCACCGATCTGCCACACCACGCCAGCCTCGTCCATCACCCGGCGGACATAAGCCACCGTCTCGGCGTCGGCGTCGGAGGAGCCGCCCTTGCCACGGGCACCCGTGTACTTGCACAGCCCCAGACCGTGGTTCACCTGAGCGTCGTTGCGCTTCTCATACACCTCGGTGAAGTTGGGGTCATAGGCCGCCGTCACGTCGGAGGACAGGCAGAAGGCGCTCTCATAGCACACCCGCAGGGCAACGCCCTGACTCTCGCACAGATCCTCCATGAAGGTATCGAAGAAGGCGGACTGCATACCGGTGACGCCCATAGAGCCGATCTCCTCCTTGTCCGCCAGCATACAAACGGCGGTCTTGGTGGGGGTCTCCAGCTCCAGCAGAGCCTTCAGGGCCGCATAACTGCACACCCGGTCATCGTGGCCATAGGCGCCGATGAGGCTGCCGTCCAGACCGATATCCGTGGCATTAAAGGCCGGGACTACCTCCAGCTCGGCGGATGTCAGGTCATCCTCGCAGATGCCGTACTTCTCGTGGAGCAGATCCAGCACACGCAGCTTCACACGGTCGCTGTCCTCGCTGTCGCCCAAGGGACGGCTGCCCATGAGGATGTTCAGCGTCTCACCGGCAATGGCCTCGTTGAGGGGCTTCTTCCCCTGCTCACCGCCCAGATGGGGCAGCAGATCATTGATGACGAACTTGGGCTCGTCGCCCTCGCCCAGCACCACGGACACCGCCGTGCCGTCCTTCAGGGCTACCACACCCCGCAGCTGCAGGGGGATCGCCACCCACTGGTACTTGCGGATGCCGCCGTAGTAATGGGTCTTGCCGTAGGCCAGCTCGCTGTCCTCATAAATGGGATGAGGCTTCAGATCCAGACGGGGAGAGTCGATGTGGCAGGCCACGATCTGTGCGCCCTCGGACAGGCTCTCCCGGCCGATCACGGCCAGCATCACGCTCTTCTTCCGGTTCACCCGGTACACCCGGTCGCCGGGCTGCAGGGCCATGCCCCGCTCATAGGGGATAAAGCCCGCTGCCTCCGCCAGCGCCACGGTGTGGGCCGTGCACTCCCGCTCGGTCTTGCTGTGGTCCAAAAAGCTCTTGTAGTCCCGGCAATAGGCCTCCATGGCGTCCAGCGTCTGCTGGTCCACCTGGTCATAGCCGTTCTTGCTGCCGGAAAACAGCAGCTCTCTTTTGGCCTTCATTTCATCGGTCATTATTCATGTCCTCCTTCGGTGATATGGTGGAGCTGCCGCAGCAGATCCCGGAAAAAAATCTCCGCCTTCTCCCGGAACGCCTCCGGCGTCTCCTCCTGATTTTCCAGCACATCTGTGCAGTGCTCACGATAATAGCTGTCCGGCTTCTGGGCCTGAATACGCAGCCGTGCGTACTCCTCCGGGATATGGTCCCGCTGCATGATCCGCTGAACCCGCTGCTCGCCGGGGGCCAGCACCGCCACCGTCCGGCAGCACAACTCCCCCAGGCCGCTCTCTATGAGGTTGATGGCATCCAACCCCACCAGAACCCTTCCCTCCATCCTCCTCCGCAGCACGCCGGGGAGATAGTCGAAAATGATGCCGTTGAGCCGCTCCAGCGCCTGTGGATCGGAAAAGACGAGACTCCCCAGCTTCTGTCGGTCCAGTTCCGTCCCCCGGAATACCTCGCCAAAGGCGTCCCGGATGCGGCGGCGCAGGGTCTCGTCCTCCCGCAGGGCCTGATGGTACACGGCGTCGCAGTCCAATACCGTGCCGCCCAGCGCCTCCAGCGCCTGCAGGGCGCTGGTCTTTCCGGACCCGGTGCCGCCGGTGATGCCGATGACCACTGGGGCATCTCCGTCAATGAGGTGGAAGCCCGCCGCTTTTTTCAGCCGATTCCCTACCGCCAGACCCAGCCCCGCATCATCGGGACACTGGGCGAAAATCTCCGTCACGTCCGTTCCGTCGAAGGTGCGCAGAGCGTCGAACACCCGCTGGGCCTGCGCCAGCTTGTCCGTGAACGGCCCCAGCCGATGGACGATATGACCTTCAAAATACCCGGCGAACTCGTCAAAGCAGATGACCCCCGCCTTTTCCCGCAGCAAGCCCCGGATCACCAGAGCGCTGTGGGCCGGGTCTCCGGTCACTGCCGTCACCGGTGCCTTGGGTGCGTAGTGACGGTACTTCATCCCCGGCGCACGGGGCTTTTCCCCGTCCTTCAGAAGCCCGGTGACGGCCTTATCTACCGCCACCGTGCCCAGCACCTCCTCCAGCGCCTCCAACGGCAGTCCGCCGGGGCGCAGCAGCCGGGGCGGCGTCACCGTCAGGTCGATGATGGTGGACTCCACCCCCACCGCACAAGGCCCGCCGTCCACGATACCGTCGATCTTGCCGTCCATGTCCTCCGCCATGTGGCCCGCCGTGGTGGGACTGGGCCGTCCGGAGGTGTTGCCGCTGGGGGCCGCCACCGGCACACCGGCAGCCTCGATGATGGCCCGTGTCACCGGATGGTCCGGACAGCGCACGCCCACCGTCTCCAGCCCGCCGGTGGTTTGCAGGGGCACGTTCTCCCGCCGGGGCAGGATCATGGTCAGCGGCCCCGGCCAGAACCGCTCCGCCAGACGGTAGGCCGTCTCCGGTACCTCCCGGCAGTACCGCTCCAGCCACGAGGCATCCGGCACATGGATGATGAGGGGATTATCCTGCGGACGGCCCTTGGCCTCGAAAATATGGCGCACCGCCGTCTCGTTGAGGGCGTCCGCCCCCAGACCGTATACCGTCTCCGTGGGGATGCCCAGCAGCCCGCCCCGCCGCAGGATAGCGGCGGCCTGCGGGATGGCATCTGCATCCCTCTCCGGATGGAATAGAATGGTTTTCACTGCGATCCTTCCCTTTTGCGGCGTATTTCTCAGAAACCCAGCTCCTCGCCCACCAGCACCACCTTGATGCGGCCTGCCGGGCGACAGATGCGGGTGGTGACGATCTGGCAGCAGATGCTGTCAGGCCCCGTACAGTCGACGCACAGGCCGGTGACAGAACATGGAGTCTTGAGCCCGGCAAACCGCTGGGCGTTGACGGGAGCGGCGACCTCTCTGGCCCGGCGTATGGCTCCCTCCAGATCTCCGGCCACCTTGTTCATGCCCGCCACCACAATGACCTGCTCCGGTCCGAAGCACAGAGCTGCCACACGGTTACCGGTGCCGTCAATGTTCACCAACTGACCGTCGGCGGAGATGGCGTTGCTGCTCATCAGGAAGGTGCCGCAGGTCAGTGCCTTCTTCAGCATCTCCTGCCGCTCCTGCGGCGTCTGGGCCGTATCCCGGTCAATGAGGGCGATGCCCTCTTGCGCCAGCCGCTGCTTGATCCCCAGTGCGTCCACCGTGGCGGTGCCGCCCCAGGACACCGTGTGCTCCTTGGGGATCAGCTCCACCACTTTCTCCACAGCCTCTGCCGCCGTGGAGACGTAGTAGGCCTCGAAGTGGCGCTTTTCCAGCGCCTTCACCACCTGCGGACCAGCCTTGTCGTACCGCTTCTTCGTGTTTGCATCCATGGCTCATTCTCCTTTCTCATAACCCTCCTGCAGCCGCCGGGTCTGATCGGCCAGCGTCAGCGCATCGATGAGGGCATCCAAGTCGCCGTTGATGACGGCGGCGAGGTTGAAATTTTTACTGTCCCCCGTGAGGCGGTGGTCCGTCACACGGTTCTGGGGAAAATTATAGGTACGTATCTTGCCGCTGCGGTCACCGGTCCCCACCTGACTACGCCGGGTGGCAGCGATCTCGGCGTTCTGCCGGGCCTGCTCCGCCTCGTAGAGCTTGCTTCGCAGGATCTTCATGGCCCGATCCTTGTTCTTATACTGGCTCCGCTCGTCCTGACACTCCACCACCGTACCGGTAGGCAGGTGCGTAATGCGGATGGCGGACTCTGTCTTGTTGACGTGCTGCCCGCCTGCACCGCTGGAGCGGAAGGTGTCGATCTGCAGATCCTTGGGGTCGATGGAGAGCTCCGTCTCCTCCGCCTCCGGCATCACCGCCACCGTGGCGGCGGAGGTCTGGATGCGTCCGCCGGATTCCGTCTCCGGCACCCGCTGCACCCGGTGGGTGCCGGCCTCGAATTTCAGCCGGGACCACGCTCCGTCGCCCTCCACCGTGGCACAGACCTCCTTCACGCCACCCAGCTCCGTGACGTTCTGACTGACGATCTCCAGCTGCCAGCCCCGGCGCTCGGCGTACATGGTGTACATCCGCAGCAGGTCCGCCGCAAACAGAGCGCCCTCCTCGCCGCCGACACCGCCCCGAATCTCCAGAACCACACTTTTTTCATCGTTGGGGTCTCTGGGCAGCAGCAGGCGCTTCAGCTCCTCGGCCAGCCGCTCCCGCTGCTCCTTGGTCCGTGTCAGCTCCTCTTGGGCCAGCTCCCTCAGCTCCGGGTCCGACAGCATCTCCCGTGCCTCTGCGATGGCTTGCTCCGCCTGCTGTAAAGCAGTAAAGGTTTCCACCACAGGCGTCAGCTCCTTCTGCTCCCTGCTCAGGTTCTTCAGCCGCTGCTGGTCGCTGTACACCGCCGGATCGGCCAGCTCACGCTCCACCTGCCGCAGCCGCTCTGCAATTTGATTCAGCCGATCTTCCATGGGGCCTCCTTACGTCTGCTCCGCCAGATAGCGCTGCACGTCCTGAATGAATTTATCCCGCCAGAACACATAGCCCACGGAGCCAGGCCGCAGGGATGCCTCCAGCAGATGTGGCTGGGCGGTGTAGCTGTCCATCTGCCGATAGACCTCCTCATACCGCTTATCGCCGCCTCGGGTCAGCACATAGGCCACCCGACTCAGCTCCTGCCCCCGGCGCTTCAGCAGCCCACGCACGGGGCTGGCACACCGTCCGGCCCACACGGGGCTGCCCAAAATTACCAGTCGGTATTCCTCCAAGGGCTTAGCCGTCTCAAATTTCTCCAGCGGATGGGTGGAGCGCCGCATGGCATCCAGCCCGGAGCGGAAATATCCCTTCCGCCCCTGCCGGTCCACGCCGTCGGTGAACTCCACCAGCTCGGCTTCCAGCGCCTCGGCGATCTCCGCCATAGTCTGACGGGTATTGCCGCTGCGGGAATAGTATAAACACAAAATGTCGCTCATCTATGGTGCCTCCTGATGGCCTGCCGGAGCAGGCCAGAGTAGAATTTCCTTGTTATTAAAATATCTGTAAAGTGATAATACTTCTCAGCTTTTTCAAGGCGTGTTACTCCTCAATCTGCAGAGAAAGCTCCTCCCATCGGGCCATTTCTTGCTCCAGCCGGGCCTCTACCTCCTGCTTCTCCTGATAGAGCCGGTTCAGTTCCCCGGCATCGCAGGCGTGGGCCGCCATCTCCTCGTCCAGCCGGCGGCACTCCGCCTCCAGCTTGCTGATCCCTGTTTCGCAGATGGTCAGCTGCCGCCGGGCGGCCTGCTGGCTGCGGTTGCCGCGGGGCGGTCGGGTGTCCCCCTTTTTCTCCGGCGCCTTCACCGGCTGGGGAGCATTCTCCTGCGCCTTCACCGCCCGGTACTGGGCAAAGCCCATGGGGTAGTCAGTGATGGTGCCGTCCGCCAGCTCCCAGATACGGGTGGCAAACCGCTGGATGAAGTAGCGATCGTGGGAGACGAACAGCAGCGTGCCGTCAAAGGCCTCCACCGCCTCCTCAATCCACTCCCGTGCGGCAATGTCCAAATGGTTGGTAGGCTCGTCCAGAATGAGGAGGTTGATCTCCTCGTCCATCAGCATACACAGTCGCAGGCGGCTCAGCTCGCCGCCGGACAACACCGACACCGGCTTAAACACATCCTCCCCCTGAAACTGGTAGGCGGCCAGCCGGTTCCGGGCGCTCTGGGCCGTCATATCCTTTTTCTCGTACAGCATGGTATCCAGAATGCTGCGCTCCGGGTGGTTAAAGTGAATGATCTGTGGCAAGTATGCTGCCTTTACAGACGGCCCCAGCTTAAAGATGCCGCTGTCCGTAGGTTCCAAGCCCAGCAGCATATTCAGCAGCGTCGTCTTTCCGGTGCCGTTTTCGCCGATCAGGGCGATGCGCTCACCGTCCTCCACCCGCAAATAGATGTCGGAGAACAGTGTCCGTCCGTCGAAGGCCTTGGAAACCCCCTTCACCTGCAGCACCTCGTCGCCCTTGAACTGGTGGCTGGCAAAGCGGGCATCCATTTTTTTGGCCTTGGTGGGCTTCTCCGTAGTACGCATCCGCTGGATGCGCTTTTCCATGGAGAAGGCCCGCTTATGGAGGGCGTCATTGCCCATGAAAGCCCACAGGTGCATCTGCTCGGCAGCCTTTTCCAGCTGCTGGATCTTGGCCTGCTCCTTGAGATACTGCTTCAGGCGCTCCTGGTAGCGGCGCTCCTTCTCCACGGCGTAGAAGCTGTAATTCCCGCTGTAAAACTCCGCCTTTCCGTCCAGCACCTCGATGATGCGGGTAACGGTGCGGTCCAGAAAATACCGGTCGTGGGAGATGGTCACCACCGTGCCACGGAAGGTGCGGATGTATTCCTCCAGCCACTCCGTGGCCTGAAGGTCCAGATGGTTGGTGGGCTCGTCCAGCAGCAGGATATCCGTGTCCTCTAAGATCAGACGGCCCAAATTCACCCGTGTCTTTTCCCCGCCGGAGAGCTGGTCAAAGAGCCGCTGGCGCATCTCGGTATCGATGGAGAGGCCGTTGGCCACCTTGTTGACGGCGGTATCCGTATCGTAGCCGCCCAGCCCCTCGAATCTGGCCGTCAGCTCACCGTACCGCTTCAGGGTCTGGGAAGAGCTGTCTCCCGCCGCCATCTGCTCGGTAAGGCGGTCCATCTCCTCCTTCATCCGGAACATCCGTTCAAAGGCAGAGCGCAGCACATCCTCCACGGTGTATCCGTCGGGATACACCGGGATCTGGGAGATCAGGCCCACCCGGCGGTCGGGGGCCACCATTACCTGTCCCTCATCGTAGTCCAGTTCTCCGGTGAGGATACGAAATAAGGTGGTCTTACCGGCGCCGTTTTTCCCCAGCAGGCCCACCCGCTCCCCGGTGTCGATCTGGAAGGTGATGCCGTCCAATATTTTCTTTTCCAAGTCAAAGGACTTGACCAGCCGGTTCACGCTGATATCGATCATGGATATTTCGTCCGTTTCGTTGTTTTCAGATGTATACTATGCTTCCTGAGTAAGGGCCTCCACGATGCGGTGGAACTCCATGGCGTGAGACGCCTTTACCAGCATGGCCGTGCCGGGGGTCAGCGCCTCCTGGACGGCGGGCATTGCCTGCTCCACCGTGTCAAAGTGCAGGGCGATATTCCCCGCTCCCTGCGCCATAAGCCGGGCCTTTTCACCGATGGCGATGACCTGATCCAGCCCCAGCCGGGCCGCCAGCGCACCGGCCTCTCGGTGGGCGTCGCTGCTGAGCCGGCCCAGCTCGCCCATGTCTCCCATCACCGCCACCCGGCGACGGCAGTCGGTGTCCGCCAGAATGGTCAGCGCCGCCGCCATAGCCTGCGGATTGGCGTTATAGCAGTCGTCGATGATGAGCCGCTCCTCCGGCAGACGGATGCGCCGCATCCGGGAGCCCGTGGAGACATAATGCGCCACGCCCTCCCGGATCTGCTGCGCCGTCAGTCCCAGCCGCTCGCCAATGGCCACCGCCATGGACGCCGGATAGATCATGTAGTCTCCCGGTGACGGAATGTGCAGCGGATAGACGCCGCAGGGCGTGGTCACGGTGCAGGAGAGGCCCTCCACGCCGTGGGTGACGATGTCCGTGACCCGGACGGCACAGTTCTCTCCCCGGCCGCAGAGGATGGTCTCGAAGGGCAGCTCCAGCCCCGCCAGCAGGGCATCGTCGCCGTTGAGCACCGCCAGACCGCCGGGCTGCAGATGCTCGAAGATCTCGCTCTTGGCCCGCAGGGTACCCTGACGGGTGTTGCCGAGATTTTCAATGTGGGCATCCCCGATGTTGGTGATGACCGCCACCGTGGGACGCACCATCTCCCCCAGATAGCGGATCTGGCCGAAATGATCCATGCCTGTCTCGATGACCGCCGCCTGATGCTCCGGCATCAGGCGCAGCAGGGTCTGTGGCGTACCGATCTCGTTGTTGTAGTTGGCCTCGGTCTTGAGGGTAAGGAAATGCCGGCTCAGCACCGAGGCGATCATCTCCTTGGTGGTGGTCTTTCCGGCGGAGCCGGTGATCTGCACCACGGGGATGGGGAATTTCTCCCGATACCACCCCGCCAGCTGTCCCAGCGCCCGGAGGGTATCCTCCACCTGCACATAGAACTTCCCCGGCACCAGCGCCTCCGGCAGGCGGCTGCACAGGCAGCCCGCAGCGCCGCTCTCCAGCGCCTGCGTCAGATAGGTGTGACCGTCAAAGCGCTCACCCACCAGTGGGATGAACAGGCAGCCCTGCTCCACCCGGCGGCTGTCGGTGCTGACGCAGGAAAAGCCCTCGCCGTCCTGCACCAGCGTGCCGCCGGTGGCCGCACACAGCTCCTTTGCCGTACAGGTCATCATGTCCGCTGCACTCCTCTCGCCTTCAGAGACTCCTCTACGATCCGCTCACAGAGGTCGGCATAGCTCAAACCCACCTGCGCCGCCTCCTGCGGAACCAGACTGGTGGGGGTCATGCCCGGCAGTGTGTTGATCTCTAGGCACCACGCCTTTCCCTCCTCATCCAGCAAAAAATCGGAGCGGGAATACACCGACAGGCCCAGTCCCCGGTGGAGCTTCAGCGCCATCTCACCGATCTGGTGCCACTCCTCCTCCGTGATGGGGGCGGGGCAGATCTCCTGAGCACCGCCCTTCTGATATTTGGAAACGTAGTCGAAATATTCGCCACGGGGGATGATCTCCACCGCAGGCAGATAGGTGTCCCCCAGCACGGCAATCTGGATCTCACGGCCCTTGATCTTCTTCTCCACCACCACGTGGTCGCCATAGGCCAGCAGCTTGGTCAGAGCTTCCCGCAGCTGCTCCTTGGTATCCGGCAGCTCCACACCGATGGAACTGCCGCCGTTGACGATCTTCACGGCGCAGGGGACCTCCAACTCCTCCACCAGACGGGGGATATCGGAGGCCGTGTAATGGACGTCACGCCACGGCGCCGTGCGAATACCCTCAGACTCCAGAAACCGCTTGGTAACGGATTTGTCCATGGCCATGCCGCTGCCCAGATAGCCAGAGCCGGTATAGGGTACTCCCAGCAGATCCAGCGTGGCCTGAATACGACCGTCCTCGCCGCAGGAGCCGTGGAGCGCCAGAAACACGATATCCGCCATGGCGCACACCGCCAGCACGTCCTTGCCCAGCAGGGACGGCCCCTGATCCTTCCGACTGCGGCGCACGGCCTCCAGATCCGGAGCCTCCTCCGTGACCCGGTTGTCGCCGCACAGGCCGTCCGGGGCATCGAAGATATCCTCCAGCCGACCCTCATAGCTCTCCAGCCCCAGGAACATATCCACCAGAATAGCCTGATGTCCCCGCTCCCGCAGCGCCCGGCACACACCGGTGCCGGAGGTCAGAGCCACCTGACGCTCCGTGCTGAGTCCACCGGCCAAAACAACGATCTTCATAAGCTTTGCCTCGCTTTCGCTTGAATCACAGGGCGGCCCGCCGACAGCAAGCCACCTATTATATCAGTATGTCAGTATAGCATATCCCTCCGGCGATTACAACCGGGCAGGGAAATTTTCAACGACAAAAGAACCGCCCCATGGGGCGGTTCTTGGAAAAGTTCTATGCAGCTAACGCAGCCAGTCCGGCAGGGAGCGCTTCTGGATGCCGGAGACCATGCCCATGGCGATGAACAGCGTCACCACCGACGAGCCGCCATAGCTGATGAAGGGCAGCGTCAGGCCCACCACCGGCAGCACAAACAGGCACATCCCCACGTTGGAGACGATCTGGAACACCAGCATCCCCGCTACGCCCACGCAGATGTATGCGTCCAGCTGGCTCTTGGCGTTGCGGGCCACTACGATACAGCGGATAACGATGGCCGCCAGCAGCGCCAGCGTCAGCACACAGCCCAGCATCCCCAACTCCTCCCCGATGACGGCGAAGATGAAGTCCGTGTGCCGGAAGGGCAGGTTCACGGAGGAGGTACTCTGGGTCTGAGCCCCGTGGAGCAGCCCTTGTCCCATCAGGCGACCGCCGCCGATGGCCAGCAGGCTCCGGGTCTGCTGCCATCCGGCCCCCAGCGGATAGAGACTGTGATCCACCAGTACCTGAAAGCGTTCCTTCATATAGGGTGGAATCTTGTCCAGCTCCCACAGTAGGTAAAAGCCAGCCCCGGCACCAAAGATGCCCAGAGCGAACCACCGGAGGGCTACCCCGGCGGCAAAGGCCATGCAGGCGAAGATACACACATACACCAGTGCGCTGCCCATGTCGGAGGAGATCACGTAGTAAAGGCCGATGGTCACCAGCAGATTCCCCGCCAACAAACCCACAGCGGGGATGGACTTCATGTCGCCCCGGCCCTTCATCCACACCAGCTGGCGGGCCAGCAGCAGGATAAAGGTCAGCTTCACCACCTCCGCCGGCTGCACCTGAATGGGGATGCCCCGGACGCCCAGCCACGCCAGATTGCCGTTGGCCGACACACCCAGCGGAGTTTTCAGCAGCAGGAAGAAGCCAAGGTTAAAGGCCAGCAGCCACTGCCACTTTTTGCTGATCTCCGTCAGGTCCACCATGGACACCACGAAATACAGCACAATGCCCAGCGCCAAGCCGCACAGCTGGATGATGACGCACTTGAGTCCCCCCTGATACCGGGTGGCGCTGTAGATCATCACCACGCCGAAGAGGGATGTCACGGTACACAGGGCCAGCAGTAGAAGATCTGCTTGACGGATAATATCTAATATGGTATTTTTCACACTTTTCAGCATGGATGTTTCCTCGAATGATCTATATAGAGCTTATATTGATTTAGTGTACCACGTTTTCCTGCCGGTGTAAACCGAAGTTTTTGTGAACGTGGGATTGACAAGTGATGCCCACGGTGATATATTGGAGTAAAAGTAAGAAAAGTTATACTTTTCATATCGGGAGGGATCGTTGTGGGAAAGAAGGACGACCGGTACTATATGTCCTCGGTAAAGCTCGGCCCCAAGGGACAGATCGTCATCCCCAAGGAGGCACGGGCCATGTTCGGCCTGGAGCCGGGGGACACGCTGGTGCTGCTGGCAGACACCAAAAAGGGCATCGCCCTACAGACGGCGGATAAGCTGAATCCCCTGCTGCGGCGGGTATTTCAGCAGCTGCCGGGAGATGAGGAGGCGGAGGAATGAACGCACTGGCGGTCAAGGGGCTGTGCAAGCGCTATCCGGCCTTTTCGCTGGAGAACGTGAGCTTTTCCGTGCCGGAGGGAGCCGTCATGGGCTTCATCGGACGCAACGGAGCGGGCAAATCCACCACGCTGAAGGCTCTTCTGGGGCTGGTACACCCGGATGCCGGGGAGGTAACGGTGCTGGGCAAGTCCTTCCGGGAGGAGGAACAATATATTAAAGAGCACATCGGCGTGGTGCTGGGCGGCATCGACTTCTATCCCAAGAAGAAGGTACGGCTCCTCAGCGACGTGACCCGCCGGTTCTACGGTAACTGGCAGGAGGAGAAGTACCGTCACTACCTGGATCTGTTCGGCATTGACCAGGAGAAGCGGGTGGATCAGCTGTCTACCGGCATGAGGGTAAAGTACATGATCGCTCTGGCCCTGAGCCACGATGCCCGGCTGCTGATCCTGGATGAGCCCACCAGCGGGCTGGACCCGGTGTCCCGTAACGAACTGACGGAGCTGCTGCGGCGCATTGCCGCCGACGGGCAGCGCAGTGTGCTGTTCTCCACCCACATCACCTCGGATCTGGAGAAATGCGCCAGCCACATCACCTTCATCAAGGACGGCACCATCCAGCACACCGGCACGCTGGCGGACTTCCGGCAGCACTACGACTACCTCCGCCAGCCGGGACAGGAGCTGACGCTGGAGGACATCATCGTTTCCGTGGAGAGGAGGCCCTTGGATGAAAACGCTATTGTATAAGCAGCTGCGGCTGGTGTGCCAGCCTATGACGCTGGTGTTCTGCCTGTTCGGAGTCATGCTGCTGATCCCGGCCTACCCCTATACCGTCATGTGGTTCTATGTGATGCTGGGGCTGTTCTTCTCCTTCCTCAACGGGCGGGAGCAGAAGGACGTGTACTACTCCGCCTTGCTGCCCATCCGAAAGCGGGACACCGTCAAGGCCAACTGCCTGTTCGTGGGGCTCATCGAGCTGCTGGCGCTGGTCATCGCCGTCCCCTTCGCCCTGCTGCGGGCGAAGCTGGGTATCGGGGACAATCCCGTGGGCCTCAATGCCAATGTGACGCTGTTCGCCTGCGGACTGATGCTGTTCGCCGTGTTCAACGCCGTGTTCCTGCTGTCCTTCTACCGGACGGCCTACAAGGTGGGCGTATCCTTCGTGAAGGCGTGTATCGTCATGGCGGTGGCGGCGTTCATCATGGAGGCCGCCGTCCATTTCCCGGCACTGAGTCGCTTCAACGGCTATGACCTGGCCTGTCAGCTGCCGCTGCTGGCGGCGGGACTGGTGATCTGGTGCGGCAGCTGGCCCCTGATCTTCCGGGGTGCCGCCGCCCGATACGAGAAGGTTGACCTGTAAGCGAGTGACCCTCAGCATCATCTGCGGACGGCAAGGACACCCTCTGAACAAAAGAGGACAGGGCTGCGCCCTGTCCTCTTTTGCTCTCTCAGTCCGCCAGACCTTTCCCGGCGGAAAACTGATCGTATTTCGCCTGAAGCCACTGCTTCAGCTCCTCCACACCGGCCTCGTCCCATGGGAAATCTCTCTCCTGCCTGTCCTGCGCCACCTCATAGCAGTACACGGAATAAACCGCCGTGTGCAGTATGCCCTTTTCCTTCCCCATGTCAAAGCGGTAGCGGAAGTCTCCGATGCTGCCGGTATAGACAAAGGCCCGCTTGAACCAACGGGGCGTCAGCTCTGCAAATTGTGGATGCATCCTGTCCCCTCCCCTCTTGTTTTTGTCAGTATACCACAGCCTGCCGAAAAAGGACAGTCAAAAATAGACACCCGGCGGCAAAATCAGGAAAAAGCGCTTGAAAATCTCCTCCGACCGTGGTATCATGTATGTAACGTTTGGAACATTTAAGTTTCGGCTGAGAAAAGGGGTATCCGAATATGGAAAGTGCAGTGAAACGCATCGGCGTGCTGACCAGCGGCGGCGACGCCCCCGGCATGAACGCCGCCATCCGTGCGGTGGTGCGGACGGCAATGAAGAACAGCATCGAGTGCGTGGGCATCCGCCGGGGCTGGGCGGGCCTTATCGCCGGGGATATCTGTCCCATGAATTCCGGCAGCGTCAGCCGCATCATCAACCGGGGCGGCACCATTCTCTACACCGCCCGCAGCGACGAGTTCCGCACGCCGGAGGGACAGCAGAAGGCCGCCAACACCTGCAAGCTGCTGGGGCTGGACGGCATCGTGGCCATCGGCGGCGACGGCACCTTCCGGGGGGCGCAGGATCTGTCCAGATTCGGCGTGTCCGTGGTGGGCGTGCCGGGTACCATCGACAACGACATCGTCTGCACCGACTATACCATCGGCTTCGATACCGCCGCCAATACCGCCGTGGAGTGCATTGACCGTCTGCGGGACACCATGCAGTCCCACGAACGCTGCTCCGTGGTGGAGGTCATGGGCCGTCACGCCGGGTATCTGGCTCTGTATGTGGGCGTAGCCGTGGGGGCCACCGCTGTGCTGGTACCGGAGCATCAGTATGACTTTGAAAAGCACGTGGCCGAGAAGATCCGCGCAGCCCGGTTGGGGGGCAAAACCAACTTCATGATCGTGGTGGCCGAGGGTGCCGCCAGCGCCATGGATGTGGGCAAGGAGATCAAAGAGCATCTGGGGCTTGACCCCCGTGTCACCATTCTGGGCCACATCCAGCGGGGCGGCAGTCCCACCGCCAAGGATCGTGTGCTGGCCACCCGCATGGGCTACGAGGCGGTGCGAGTGCTGGCCGAGGGCATGACCAACCGGGTCATATGCGTCCGGGATGACCAGATCGTCAACGTGGATATCGACGAGGGACTGGCCATGAAAAAGACCCTCAACGCCGAGGAATTCGAGGTCATGACCGTTATGACCGGTGTGTGAGCCATATACGAAATAGAATAAGCGTATCCCATGGAGGAGAAGCACAGCTTCTTCTCCATGGTCTTTTTGTACAAAAAGCGTTGACGGACATCGAATCTTATGGTTCGTAATAGGAAACTTTTCTTATGTTCCCTCTGCGTCACGGAGCGCTGTTTGTTGTGTTCTGCGCCGAACCTGCCTGTTTTGTCAAAAATGTTCATCTGTTATTGTGCATTTTTGCCGCCGCGCCCCCTCACGGGGTGCATGGATTGAATCATAGTTGATAATTCAAGATATACATGGTATACTTAGCCGTATCCCCTCACGGGGCGCATGGATTGAAATTCATTGTTCTGACGCAGGTACAGTCAGGCAGAGTCGCCGCCTCCCTACACGGCATAGAGCAAAAATATTCCAAAGGAGTGCTGTCCGAATGGATCCTGCTGATATCATCAAAGATGCTGTTACACTTATCAAAGAATATGCACAGGAACTCAGTCAAAAAGAACACAGAAATGATGTTGAATCCGGGGAATTGATCGGCTATACTGAGGCTCTTAGTGTACTTCAGGATGCGTGTTCGCCGGATATGCGCCGTGAAATCGGTCTTGATTTCGATATCGACGCAGCATACCTGAATAGTACGAAAAAAAGGAGGGACTTGCTGTTATGACCTCGATGGAAAAGAAATTGACTGAAAACCGATTAACCGAAGTGAAAGCTGCCCTCTCTGCAAAATACCGCACGGTTGATCTTGGCGGGGAAAAATTTTTCGTTGCCACAGATGGAGCGTTCTTCCGAGTTGGTGTATTTCCCGGTGCGATGGCGCTGGTGATTGAATATGCTGATACGGAACAGGAAGCGAGGCAGAACGCACTGGAGGACGGAGACCGTTTCTATCTGGATGAAACAACTCTGGATGAGATGCTTCGCCTCATGATAGCCGAAATTGAGAGGTGCTGACCGATCCTCATCCGTCAGGCTCCGGCTCTCGGAGTTTTCCGCCATTTGGGCGGCAATTTGCAGCACGTCCCGGTCAGAAAGCGTCGAGCTGCGAATTTATGCTTGACCTTCCGTCTGGTTCTGTGTATACTGTGCTTGAGAAGGTTTTGGCGCCAATACCTCCGAATGCCCTCGGGCAGAGAAGGAGGATGTGCTGATCACCTTCTCTTTTTTTATGTCCAGCATGGACTCGGAGTTTTTCGCCATTTGGGCGGCGATCCGCAGAACATCCCGGTCGGAAAGCGTCGAGCTGCGAATTTGTGCTTGACTTTCCGTCTGGTTCTGTGCTACAATATCCCCAATGGTGGATGTGCCGGACTTGACCGGCGGCCCCACGAAGGTGGTGGATGAGCTGGACTTGACCGGCGGCCCCACCTTTTTTATTGGATTGATATCATACAGATACTTTACACCGTTTGCGGATTCCGCCACGTTCAGCGTGGCCTTCCAGACGGTGTTATTTTTATCCTGAATGTACGTTGTCCAATACTGCCAGTCGTTCTTGCCGTTGTTGTCCAGCCAGTCGTGAGGATATTTGGCCTTCGCCCGGTCCTTGTACCGTGAGGTAGCGATCAGCTCATCCGCCAGCACGACGGATTCCTGCTTGACTTTCGTTCCGTTTCGTTTGGTGGAGAGATCCTTTGTCACAGGAACTCTCCGCCCATTCCGGTTGCGGAACTTCTCGCTGGGAGCTGCGATGCGGATATCCACCGCTTCCCCGTTGGGGTCATAGGCCGTGATGGTCTGGCCGCCCAACTCCTTCACCCGCTCACGCATCATCTCCGTGCGCTCTGCGTCCGTCAGGCCCTCCAGCAGCGTGGAATCCAAATAGACACCCTTGCCGTAATCCGTCCCGTCCTCACCCTTGATCTCCCGGATAGAGAACTGCACGTCCCCTTCCTGCACCACGGAGGAAAAAGGCACGCCCTTGATGTTGACATTCTGCTTGAAATAAGATATACTGCCAACATAGCCATTTCGGTGCAATTCAATGGGCATAGAGAAGCCCATTGTCTTAAGCAGCGAAGTGGCTCTTTTCTTATCCAAGAAAAGCACATCGCTGGTTTTTAAGAAGCCCCTGCTGTTTTCTTTCGCCGTCCGGTTTTCTGTTGCCGTTTTGGTGTATGCACTGGAGACCTTCTGAATATCGTCAATAGCAAATCCCTTTTCGACGGGGCGAAGGTCCAAAACCGCTACAATGTTTCGACCGTTTTTTGCTTTCGCTGTATCCAGAAGAACCAACCGGGTATTACTTGTGCCGCCTCTGGTCTTGCTTTTCAGCACCAGTGCCGGATCCTCCAGAAGCTGGGGGATCTTTTTGATCTCCGCCAGCGTCATTTCCGGGTGCTCCCGAAGGATGGTGCTTGTCTTGCCGCCCTCCATGTAAATGTCGCTCTCGATGGCACCCAGCCCCTGCAAAACCGGGCCGGTGCTGCCCAGCGTAAACCGCACGCCCTCCGGCTTGCCGTCCTTGGCCCACTGGTCGATCTCGTCGGCAAAGGCTTCCCGAATCGCCAGCTGATCCCTCTGCGCCTTGCCCTCGCTCCGGGTTCTCCGCTCCCTGATAGCTCTCCACCGCCGCCGTGGCCGCCTTGTCATAGGCTTCCACAATGCGCTCCAGATAGTGCAGTCCGCCGTCCCGCATCTCCTTCAAGAGCGCCGCCTCCGCCTTGGTGTTGGTGGTCAGCCCATCGAAGTACGCCTTCACCTTGGCGATGAAGTCCTTCAGCTTGCCGATGAGTTTTTCCGTCCCCCACACTCCCCGCCGGCAGTGAGACACAAAAAATTCCCGGAGAGCCTTCGTTCTCCGGGAATTTTTTATGAGTCAATAGACGCTATCAAGCCTTGCCGGCGCAGCCCAGCACGTCCACCAGCTTGTGGCGCACCAGCTCCTTGATATTGGCACGGGCGGGCTTCAGATACTCACGGGGGTCGAACTTGTCGGGATGCTCCTCCATGAACTGACGGATGGTACCGGTCATAGCCAGCCGCAGATCGGAGTCGATATTGATCTTGCACACGGACAGCTTGGCCGCCTCACGCAGCTGCTCCTCCGGCACACCGATGGCATTGGGCATCCGGCCGCCGTGGTCGTTGATCATCTTCACGTACTCCTGCGGCACGGAGGAAGAGCCGTGCAGCACGATGGGGAAGCCGGGCAGACGGCGGGAGACCTCCTTCAGCACGTCGAACCGCAGGGGAGGCGGCACCAGAATGCCCTGCTCGTTGCGGGTACACTGCTCAGGCTTGAACTTATAGGCGCCGTGGCTGGTACCGATGGCGATGGCCAGAGAGTCGCAGCCGGTCTTGGACACGAACTCCTCTACCTCCTCCGGACGGGTATAGGATGCCTCATGAGCGGCCACCTTCACCTCATCCTCAATGCCGGCCAGCGTACCAAGCTCGGCCTCCACCACCACGCCGTGGTCGTGGGCATACTCCACCACACGCTTGGTGATCTCGATGTTCTCGGCAAAGGGCTTGGAGGATGCGTCGATCATCACAGAGGTAAAGCCGCCGTCGATGCAGCTCTTGCAGGTCTCGAAGTCGGGACCGTGGTCCAGATGCAGCACGATGGGGATATCGGGGCAGCACTCCACAGCGGCCTCCACCAGCTTCACCAGATAAGTGTGGTTGGCATAGGCACGGGCGCCCTTGCTGACCTGAAGGATCACGGGGGCGTGCTCCTCCTGGCAGGCCTCGGTAATGCCCTGTACGATCTCCATGTTGTTGACGTTGAAAGCGCCGATGGCGTAGCCGCCGTTATAGGCCTTTTCAAACATTTCCTTGGAAGTGACCAGTGGCATAAAAATCGCTCCTTTAGCAAAATAGTTCTTGACTTGTACGGAATGATTGGAATAATATATCCATGGCTTATTGTATCACACTTTTTCTTTTTTGCAACCCCCAGTCATTTACTTTATGGCATTTCCGTGCTAAACTGATAGAGCTTGATTAAAAATTCTTCTGTGGAGGTATAGATCATGAAAGAATTAAAGGGTGCCTGCATCATCGGACAGTCCGGCGGGCCTACATCGGTCATCAACGCCAGTGCCTACGGTGTCATCGACACGGCGCTGAAGTCCCCCTGCATCACGCAGGTGCTGGGCGCCGAGCACGGCATCAAGGGCGTGCTGAATGACCGTCTGTTCGACATGGGGCTGGAGGACCCGGAGGAGCTGCGGCTGCTGAAATACACTCCCTCCTCTGCTCTGGGCTCCTGCCGCTATAAGATCGCAGACCCGGAAAAGGACGATACCGACTATCGCCGGATTCTGGAGGTGTTCAAGAAGCATAACGTCCGCTACTTCTTCTATAACGGCGGCAACGACTCCATGGATACCTGCAACAAAATCAACACCTATATGCAATCCGTGGGCTACGAGTGCCGGGTCATGGGCGTACCCAAGACCATCGATAACGACCTCTTCGGTACCGACCACTGCCCCGGCTACGCCTCGGCGGCCAAGTACATCGCCACGTCCATGATGGAGGTCTATCACGACGCCCATGTCTATGACACCGGCATGATCGTGGTCATGGAGATCATGGGCCGCCACGCCGGCTGGCTGGCCGCCTCTGCGGCGCTGGCGTCGGAGTACGGCGCAGGTCCCGACCTCATTTATCTGCCGGAAACGGATTTCAGTATGCCCAAGTTCATCGAGGACGTGAAGCGGATCTATGCCGAAAAAGGCAGCTGCATCATCGCCGTCTCCGAGGGCATCCACTATGAGGACGGCGGCTTCGTCTCCGAGGCCAAGGTAGCCGCCAATGACGGCTTCGGCCATGCTCAGCTGGGCGGTCTGGCCGCCATTCTGGCGCAGGTGCTGAAGGAGGAGACCGGCGCCAAGGTCCGTGGCATCGAGCTGAATCTGCTGCAGCGCTGCGGCGCACATCTGGCCTCCGAGACGGATATCGAGGAGTCCTTTATGGCGGGCAAGGCCGCCGTGGAAAACGCCGTCAACGGCATCAACGGCCGCATGATTGGTTTTGAGCGTGGCGTCCGGGACGGCCGCTATGCCTGCAAAACCAAGCTGATCCCTCTGATGGAGGTGGCCAATGTGGAGAAGAAAATCCCCCGTGAGTGGATCAATGCCGAGGGCAACGGCGTGAACCACCAGTTCATCGAGTACGCCCTGCCTCTGATTCAGGGTGAGCCGGATCTGCCCAAGGTGGACTCCCTCCCCCGTTTCGCCAAGCTGAAGAAAATTCTGGCAAAATAATCGCAGCCATAAAAAATGTCCGGCCATAGGGCCGGACATTTTTTGTAGTTCTCCTACTGATCGAAGGAGGGGTTGACGAAGTAGAGATTCTTCTGATCCATCTTCTCCTTTGCCAGCCGCAGCCCCTCACCGAAGCGCTGGAAATGGACGATCTCACGGGCCCGCAGGAACTTGATGACATCGTTGACGTCGGGGTCATCCGACAACCGCAGGATGTTGTCATAGGTTACACGGGCCTTCTGCTCTGCTGCAAGGTGAAAGTACAACATCTTAAAAGTTCCAGTGGATTTCGACTGGATACTGGTCTGTCCCTGGAATACGTCTATCAACAACTATGTAATCAATTAGCGCATTCACCATCTCACGGGTGAGGTGCTTTAGATTACTATATTGCTCAATCAACTCACGACGGTCATCCCCTACTTTAATTTTCTCTTCAATCTCGTCTAACTGCTTTTGAGTATCAGTGACAACATGTTCCAAGCGGCTGCGATCTGACATAAAGTCCTTAGACATTTCCAAATAGTCGCTCTCGGAAATCAATCCTTTCACTTTATCCATGTACAGTTCTCGAATTCCTTTCGCATACTCCGCAATTTTTTTCTCATAGGCTGCAATATTGGAAATTAGGCATTTTTTCTGATATTGCAAACTGTCACAAAACTCGATACTCTGCTCCGCTTCATCTTTATCAAGATATTCTTTAGATAAACGGTTCAGTTCTCCAATAACAATCGTTTCCAATTTTGTAACAGGAATAAAAGCACCTGTACAAGAGTCCTCCAGCACATGCCGGTTCGCACACTGTAAGTAATGCTTCCCACGGCATTTGTGTGAGCGCATCGTATATCCACAGTTTGCACAACGCACTTTTTGTGCGAACATACCGATGTTTCCTGTATTAAATGCTTTCGCTCGCTGCTTGACCAGTGTTTGAACCTTGTTCCATAATTCACGGTCAATAATCGGCTCATGCGTGCCTTCCACGATGTACCATTCACTCTTTGGCCTCGGCTTATTCTGCTTTGTTTTGTAAGAAATACTGCCATATTTCCCCTGTACCATATTGCCAATATAAATCTCGTTTACCAGCATATCTGCAATAGCACTGTATTTCCATAAGGTTCCCATCTTTCCCTCTGGACGTTTATACCGCAGACCGTGCAGCCGCTTATACTCGGTGGGGTTCGGAATGCCACGGGCGTTCAGTATGCGTGCGATGGCTGTTTTGCCGTATCCCTGCGCAAAAAGGGAAAACACCTCACGGACGACCGCCGCAGCCTCTTCATCAATGAGCAGATGGCCCTTTTGGTCGGGGTCTTTTTTATATCCGTAAAGGGCGAAAGCTCCGATGTGAAACCCGTTTATGCGTCTGCTTGTTAGGACACTTCTGATATTATCGGACATGTCCTCCAGATACCACTCGTTGACGAGGCCGTTAATCTGGCGAGATTTTTTATTGCCCTTATTGGCGGTATCTGCATTATCAACGATACTGACAAATCGAATTCCCCAAATAGGGAACAATCCATGTATATATTTTTCCACCAATTCCAATTCGCGGGTAAAGCGAGATTGCGTTTTGCAGAGCACAATATCGAATTTGTGAGCCTCTGCATCCTTCAGCAGCCGATTAAACTCTGGGCGCCGCCGATCCGCACCAGTGTAATCATCATCGCTGTATACGTTATAAAGTTCCCACCCCTGTTCCATGGCGTATTGCAGCAGCATGGCTTTTTGATTCTGTATGCTGTTGCTATCGTCCGTTTCAAACTGTTTGTTCCTGTCCTCTTCGGATAGACGGCAATAAATTGCTACCTTCATGTTCATACCTCCATATGAGATAGAACAAGCCATTATCATTTTTGAACAAAACTCTTAGTTTTATTTTGTTCGATATGATTTATCATATCGATCCACGCTTTTGTGAATTTTTCGCAGGAAGTTGTACTTGTGCCATCCTTGAAAATACTTATACAAATATTTTGGGGATTTCCCATGCCATTCAATTGTCATCCCTCCCATTAAAGGTTTAGTCCTACTATATGAACTACACACTCCTCCCGATGCATTCGACTATTTCACAAAGCATATCCAGTGTGTTTTGCTGGCCTTCCCGCTACGATTCCCAAACAGCGGTTTTTCGGGCGTCAGCGCCAGAATGTCTCTTACAGGAATATTGTGCTCGTTCCATTTGAAAATGAGCACGCCGCCGGGTGTCAGTACTCGGAAGCACTCCGCAAAGCCCTTTCGGAGCATCTCTTGCCACCCAGGCCGCAGACAGCCGCATTTGATGTGCTGGTATTCATAAAACAAACCGGCCTTGCGGCGACAGAAGTCATCACAAGACCGGTTTGTTTTTTGTCAGGGCACTTTAGGCTGGCACCAGAAAATCAGCGTTTCTGGCGTTAGATATGTCACTTAGGCTCATAGTTGCTCAGCTTGCCATGATACTTGTAGATGCAGTCCAAAATCTCCGGGGTGTCCTTTAAGTAGAAAGCCCGCAATTTATAACGCTCACATTCTGCCTTCAGGCCCTTGGGATATGCGTTATTCTTATCCGGCATCGGATAGCGGACATAAACTGTCGAAGCAAGCAGGAGCGTGCCATTCCTCGCTGGAACTCTCGCTACATCACGAATCTCTTTCCATGAGATCGTCTTCATAGGAAACAATCCCATATATTTTCGTTGGATCCCATCTGGGGTCAAATAGTATACGACCCACCTGTCATACAGCAAAATTAGAGCAACCGTAGTCCATATTGCGAATATATACACCCGCATTATGCTTACATTTGCAGCCCAAGCAGCGACGCTTGCACTGGCAAAAAAAACAATAAACAGAAAAAATGCTGGCATTTCCGAGCTCTTGATTGGTTTCATTTGTCAGTCTCCTCTTTTTACATTTCAGACGAATTCCGGACGGTATGTAAACAGCCTTGATTTTTTGGTCAGGGCACTTTAGGCTGGCACCAGAAAATCAGCGTTTCTGGCGTTAGATATATCTCTTAGGCTCATAGTTGCTCAATTTGCCATGATACTTGTAGATGCAGTCCAAAATCTCCGGAGTGTCCTTTAAGTAGAAACAGCGGAATTTATAGAGATCACGCTCCATCTTCATGCTTCTAAAACGCATAGTCTTCTTATCTGGCAAAGGATAAGTTGTGTGGATCGTTGAAACAAAAAGCAAAGTGCGACTCCGGGCAGGAACTCTTGCTACATCACGAACTTCCCTCCATGGTATATCGCTCATTTTGAATATTCCAAAGTATTTTCTCTGGATTCCATTAGCTGTTACATAGTAGTCAATCCAGTTATAATACAGGAAAAATAACATAATCGTTTCCCATATCAGCATAATGTAAATTGTAGTCGAAAAGCCCTTTTCTCCCACAAGAATAAGTACATTTGAACACATAAATACACCTATCACTGCAAAAAAATCGGACATCCCAGAGCTTTTTACATGGCCTACTTCATCCATTGCATTCTCTCCATTCACCAGTTAGACAAATTCCGGACGGTATGTAAACAATCTATGGTATGGCAACCTTGGTGGTGATTGTTTCTGCTTTCTGTTTGGCGTACTTTGCCGTTGTTTACTGCCGGACTCGGTATTCTTAGATGATTGATTATGCTTACGGCTCTTTATAGTCATAAGCAAATTCTCCATGATAGGCACGAATACAGTCCACAATTTCCGGTTTATCCTTCAAGGCAAAGCTGCGTCCCGCAATCATATCACCGTAGGCTTTATTCCCATTGGCATAGCTTTTCTTTCGAGTAGGAGCGGGATGCCGTGCCTTCTTTGTAGAAACAACGATCGTTGAGCTGCGCCAGTTGAGTCTCTCCGCATCTCTGATTTCCTCCCACGGAATCACCTGTCTATGTACTATGCCAAGCCAGCTTCGATGAATTCCCTCCGGTGTCAATTCGTAAGAAAACCAATCCGGCCAAAGGAAGATCGTGCCAAAAACCACAACTATCCCAGCCATCGCATAAATTATCTCTGTCCCACTTTTCACATAACACAACCCCGCAATCGCAACAATTCCAATGGCGAAAAAAAGCGCTACCCCGCCAATATTAGAAGACTTTGCTGTTTTCATTTTTATCTAGTGTCCTTTCATACAATTAAACATATTCTGGCCGCATTCCTTTGCCCCATTTACTCCATGAGCCATATCGGCGCTGCTGTAATTCTTGCTTTTGCTTTGAAATACCTCCTTTATATGTGTTTTTAGGTTTCGGATCCGCTGGAACATTAGAAGCAACGGTTGTTGATACTAAATTACCGCCAAATCCAAAGCGTTTGCATAATCCTTAGCCCACCTCCTCGCAGTTTTTCCCTTGTACCTCCACATTCCTCTTTTGTGAGTTTACTTGGTATCTGTGTCTGCTGTTAGATGATACTTTTTGACGTAGTACGCCTTCAAAAAGCTGAGTGTTCCTATGCTCATCAGGAAACTGCATAACGTGAACAAACCTGTTGGATACAGATTTGACACATCTTGTGTAGCTATCCAACGTGCTAAAAAGATACCGAAAATACCACCTATTCCAGCATATACACCAATATTGCTATATTCTCCCTTTCTCCTGTACTTGAAATCATGTCCTTTGATTACTGACTTATGCTTAATTCCTATAACAAGTGCCACGAAAACGGCCCATGCTAAGCAAAGTATTGCGGCGACTCCCGGCTTCGATCCAATAGCGGCTTCCATCTCTTGGTAGGCAAATATCAGAAGGGAAATGGAAATATCGAGAAAACCCAATCCATCATGAAAAAACCGGTTTAGATACGAAGAAGTGCGGTTATTACAAAGGACAATAAGCAATACAAGCGTAATCATTCCGACACCGATTGACAGAAACGTTAGGAATGATTTTTCCATCGCAGGATTCTCTATGTAAGCAAGGAAAAAGTTCCATGCTAAAATGAGAAGTCCATGTGTAAAACGCTTATATCGCTTAAGTGGGCGAAAGCCAGCTTCAACGAATGCCTCCGTATAAATCTGTAATTCTTCATTACCATGCGTTTGCATAATCCTTAGCCCACCTCCTCGCAGTTTTTCCCTTGTA
>OGEZ01000172.1_pt1 | contig 71776 bp, 44 predicted proteins | sample 1570831 | NCBI WGS metagenome assembly OGEZ01 (sample SAMEA2582059, study PRJEB24529) | metagenome | biome: Human gut stool | place: China | collected 2011 | reverse complement strand
TGTCGCCAAGTTCGCCCGCTTCACCGTCGATAAAGACGATGGCGCAGAAGGCGGTGGCGTGTAAATGAAAGAGCCTTCACCTCAAGAAGTAGCAGCTTCAAGGGGTGGAGGCTCTTTTGATTAGAATACAAACTCCATAAATCCTTGGCACGGAACGGCCTCTAAGGTCTTGCAATAATTACCCCAGGCTATTTCCGGATAGTCCCAACGATCGTCTACATAGAGTACCAACTGGTTGTTGTCGCGCTTGTAAAGGCGGCACGACAAGGTGGCATCTGCCGAGCAGACCGACAGGCTGCCTGCCGGATTGTCTGGCCGGAGGGTATAGAAATAGATGTTCTCTTTCATCGCTTTTGCCCGGTTCGTCAGTGGCTGGTCTGCATTGGCTCCGGCGTCTGCCCAATAATAGTAGTTGTGGGTATCGTCAGCCCAAGGCTGTTTGGGCTCTTCGCCATACGCCACCCGGTTGGGATTGTAGAGAGAAGCCCTGCCGGCATTGCCCGAGAGAGCATCTTCCGGATAGCAGCTCCAGAGTCCTTTGCGCTGCCACTCCAACTGGCGGTAGCTGTCCGGCAGATGGAATGCCAGTCCCGTCTCGCGCAGATAGCCGTTCGGCTCGCCGCTGGTCTGATAGCGGACGTGCATCTTGCCGGTAGGAGCGATGGTAAAATAAACCGTTGTCTGCACGTCTTGATAGGTTCCGGTCAGCGTCACTTCCACCATGCCGTTGCGCTGGGTATAAGTCAGGCTCTCTTTCTTCCAGTCGCGTTCGTCGGTCACAAAGCGGGTTGCCGTCTTGCGTACCTCGGCTCCCGACAGATGGTTCAGGTTGATAAAGAGATGCAGGAAAGGCCCTTTCTCAATCACCACCTGTCCGTCTGCCACCGCCTTTTCGATCAGTCCGCTCTGGCGGGAGAAAGGAATCTCAAAGCCCTGTCCCTTGACCCGGATAAAGCCGTCCGACTCTTCCACCGTCAAGGCACCCTTGCGGGAAGCCCGGGGCAGCGTAACAACCGGTTTGCCCAGTGCGACCTGTTCCTTATCGATCAGTTCGCCCTGTGCGGTATAGAAAGCGATTTCCACCGCTGTTCCTTCTTTCCAGTCCTCGCCCGGCACGACCAGCACACCCTTCTGATGCGGAGCAACCGCCGGAGACAGGATGTTTCCTTCTTTCCCGGCATACGAATAAACCACCTTGATTTCCTGCAGGCTGGTGTGATCAAAGCGGTTATAGACCGGCAGGATGAGCCGTTCGCCCGGCAGGACAGAGGCGACCTCGCGCTCCAGCAGGCGCACCGGCGAATAGGCTTTCTTGGTGGACCAGAACTCCGGCTTTTCACGCCGCCATACATCCACGATGCCCCATTCGCCATAGCCTACGCAGTTACCCCGGAATCCTTCGGGTTTCGCCGTATGGGCAAACTCTTTCCAGAAAGGCGTTCCCTTCTTCGGCTCGGGCAGCTGGAACGTCTCGTCGATATAGCCCCAGATAGCGCCGCCCAGTCCGCCACGGGCATCAAACAAGCCGCTCCACATCATCTCCAGCGACTGGCCCCAGAACTCGCGGATGTTCGGATCGGTCTGCAAGGTCTCATACGTATAACAAGCCGGATGCGCCCATTCGTCGAAGATCGCCGGAATGCCTTCGCCCTCGAAGCCCCGCGTCGAGCGGTTCCACTGGTTCAGGTTTCCGTGTACATCCTGATAATGCATACTCAGCAGGTCGTAGATCGGCTGGCGGTCACCCAACGAGCCCGGATAACTGAAGATCACGGGGCGCGTCGTATCGGTTGCCTTCACCCAGTCCCACGACTGCTGGAAATTCTTCCCATAGACACTCTCGTTGCCGATCGACCAGAATAGGATAGAGGCATGCGAACGGAACGACTTCACCATCTCGCGCAGCTGAGACAGATAGCGGTGCGTGAACGCCGTGCTGTCTTGTGTCTTGCCCGGCGCATAGTTCTTCTGCCGGTGCGTATCGACGAAACAAACCGCCGACTCGCACTCCACATACACCCCGAAGCGGTCGCAATAATCCAGGAAATGTTCGGAAGGCGGATAATGCGAGGTACGGACAAAGTTCATGTTCGAACGCTTGAAGAGCAACACATCCAGGCTGTCCAATTCAGCCGTCGTGGTTCGTCCCAGCTTCGGGTGAATATCATGACGACAGGCGCCGCGCAGCTTCACCGGCATACCGTTCACAAACATCTGGTCTTTGCGGATCTCCACCTCACGGAAACCCACCCGTTTGCTGAAACGGCAGACTTCCTGTCCGTCGCGCACGACCTGCACGTGCAAGGTATAAAGATTCGGATGCTCGGCATCCCACTTCTGCGGAGCCGTGACTTGCAGATCCTGGCTGTTCATGCCCGGCTTCAGGGCAAAGCGCGCCTGTGGCAACTTCACCTCCCGGCCATCGGGAGCCAGCAAGGTATAAACAACCTCTTCGCCCGCCACCCGGTTCATCTGATAACGCACCCGCAACACGGCATCCTGGTACTGCGCATCCAAATCCGTCTCGAGGTGGAAATCGGCCGGATGATTCTCCGGCAAGGCAAAGAGGGTGACATCCCGCAAGATGCCGCCGATGGGATGATGCGCATAGCCCGAAGCATACGAGATCTCATCGAGGCGATCGGTCACTTCCAGGCGGATCTCGTTCTTCCGGCCAGCCTTCACGAAGTCGGTCACATCGGTTTCCCACCGCGAAAAGCCGCCAAAGTGCTCGCGCACGAACTTCCCGTTGACAAACAGCCGGGCATGGCTATAGACACCGTCGAAGCGCAAGATGACTGTCTGTCCCTTGAAGTCGGCCGGCACGGTGAACGTCTTCCGGTAAAAGAAAGGCTGGTCGTGGCGGATGGCATAACCTTGCATCGCCGGTTCGCCGGGTACTAAGATCGGTTCCCAACGGTCTTTCTCGGTATATTTAAAGTCCCATGTGCCATTCAGCAGCAGGCTGGGACGCTGTATTCCGGACTGATATTCCGGAATCAGGTAAGTCGTTTCGGAGGTCTGCTCGGCAGCACGCGCCGATGCCGGTTGCCAGAAAAGAGGCAGGCAGCAGGCACACAGACCCCATACAAATGTTCTACTGTTCATATTTATCCAGAATTAATAATTGATATTAGATCGTCAGATCATTCCCGGAAATCCCGCGGATTGATGCCGACCTGTTGTTTAAATACCCTGCAAAAATGCTGGGAAGAATTGAAGCCACAGGCAAAACCGATCTCTTTCAGGCTCAATTCGGTGTTCTTCATCAGCTCGATCGCCTTATTCACCCGGAGCTGGTTCAGGTAATCCAGCGGAGAAAGCTGGAGTGTCTGCATGAAGAGCTTGCGCAGATAGCGTTCACTGATATCCAGCGACTGGGCCATCTCAGCCATCTTGATGTTTTCACGATAATGTTTCCGCAGATAATCAATGGCGTATTTCAGATTCTCATTGGCACCTATGGGTACAAACACTTCTTCGAGATAACGATAAATCAGCATCAGCAGTTCGGCGTAATAGAGAATCACCAACGATTCATAATAGAGGTTCTTCGCATCCAGTTCGTTGATGATACGCTGGATGACTCGCATGATCCGGACGTTATTACCGATCTTGATCAGGCGGTTCTGATGCGAAAAGACCGGGAAAGAAGCAGCCGTCTTCCCTTCGGCCTCTTCTTGCAGGAAAGCATAGAAAATCTCCGGAAGAAATTCCAGCTGGAGCAATGTCGTTCCCGCCTTGCCGGCTTCAAACAGATGCTCCACGTTCGAGTCGATGATCATAATCTCGCCTTCCTGAAAATAGAAACATTCTTCCGGCAGACTCAAGACGCAAGAGCCTTTCTTCACGTAATTGATTTCCAAACGTAAATGCGTATGTGGGCCATAAGCCTCGTTCGCTTGGAAAGAAATCACCCGAAATACTTCTGCCAAACGCTCGTGTTTCAAGTTGTTTCTCAAGTCTTCCAGCAAACAGAAAAATCGTGATGCTGAAATTTTATCCATAACTCATCATTTATTTATTTTCTTCCATACAAAACCTTCAAAAGCTCCTTTTCTGAAAAAAATATATTGTTGAATGCTGCAAAACTTCTTTTCCTGAAAAAAATGTGTTGTTGAATGCTACAAAGACACTTTTCATGAAAAAACGTACTGTTGAATGCTGCAAAGATACTTTTCCTGAAAAAAACATACTGTTGAATGCTGCAAAAGCCCTTTTCCTTATTAATTCAAGGTTATGCACCGTATTTTATTGATTAAACGTATCCAACGCTTGATAGAAAGCCCGGATATTGGCTTCCGGGATTCCGGGAGGCATGTCGCAGCCGGAAGAAAGCACATAATTCCGGTGAGAAGCCGTTTGCTGAAGCAATTCCAGTGTCTTTTCATAAACTACTTCGGGAGTAGTCTGTTTCAGTACGCCTACCGGATCCAGATTCCCCATCACCAGGCGGTCGGCCGGACAAACTTCCAGGACTGATTTCATATCGATCGCATTGCCGAAATGCAAGGCGGCGGCATCCGTCTGAATCATCGCCTGCGTGCATTGTCCGCTATTGCCACAGTTATGCAGAATAATCGTGAAGTCATCGTCTTGCAGCGCATCCACGATTTGCTTGACATACACCGACGAATAAGCCTGGCAATCTTCATCCGACAAAAGGCCGGCAGCCGGTTCGGCAATCATCACGCCTGTCACACCGATCCGTTTCAGTTCCCGGCAATACGCCAGGATAAAGGCGGTGCACTTTTCCAACAACTGACGGATCGTGTCGGGCTCGATGTAGATCGCCATCATAATTTCCGACATATCGTATAAACGGCCTGCCAGTGAGTACGGACCGATACAGCCGGCGATGACCGGACGATCCTTAAAGTAAGCAACCGCCAGCTGATTGGCCTTCAGATATTCCGGTACACGTCCTTGTGTCAGATCCGGCACCTGCAAAGCCTGCACGGAAGCCTCATCACAAACCAAGCGGTTCACGACATGCGGCATATCATCTTCGGGAAACTCGATCTGGCAACCGAAAGCTTCGGCCTCGACGGTCAGATCCATGATCACCGTACAAGCCGCCATATCGTATTTCTCCACTACAGCCTTAATCGCCTCGAAGTGGACTTCCCCATTCGTCACTGCATCGACCACATGCTTGCCGATGTATTCAATTCCCGGATGCGTCATGATTGGCATTGCCACCCGACGCGGATTCTTCATAATCTGATCTATCCAAGCTGCCATCATCTTCTCCCTTTATGCGCTAATCTTATTCAATATATCTACCAGTTCCTGCGGACCGTCGGTATAATAATCCACACCGATCCGTTTTGCGAAGTCGGCTGTCACCGGAGCACCGCCCACAAATGTGATCACATTCGGGAACTCCTTCTTGATCGCCGCGTTGATCACTTCCATGTTCATCATCGTGGTGGTCAACAAAGCCGACATACCTACATAAGCATTCGGATGCTGACGGATCGCTTCCAGATACTGATCCACCTTCACATCCACACCCAGGTCAATCACCTCGTATCCATTGCCTTCGATCATCATGGCCACCAGATTCTTTCCGATGTCATGCAAGTCGCCTTCGACTGTGCCAATGATAAACTGACCTTTCCGTTGTACGGTTCCGTCATTGAAGAAAGGTTTCAGGTGTTTCATGGCTGTTCCCATAGCCTTGGCACTCATCAGTACCTGAGGAACAAACACCTTGTTTTCCTTAAACTTGAGACCGATTCTTTCCATTCCCAGAATCAAGCCTTTCGTCAGGATATCCGAAGGGCTAACGTTTTCTTCCAAAGCCTGAACCGTGAGTTCCTCGGCTCCGGGTTGTCCTTTCATGGCAGGAGGATAAGGTGAAACCTGATTAATCTTTCCAAACTCCACACATGCTGCAATTCTTTCAAACAAATCTTCCATATTTACCAAAATATATAATAAATCGTGCTTAATATAACCATAATCAAAATACTGAGTCCTTTGAACAAACGGGTGGTACGGAACAAAGCCGGATCAATGACGATCGCTTTCGAAGCATCAGCCGGCTTCTTCAGCCAGCCCAGCAGGAACATGGTTGCCGCACACAACAGGAACACATATCCCATTCGGTCAATAAACGAGACTTCCGGCAGGAAGACACGCATCAGCAGCGAGAAGACAAATGTGCCTATCGCCGCGGCAATGGCTCCTTCCGCATTCGACCGCTTCCAAAAGAAACCCATCAGAAAGATACAAAGAGCACCCGGACTGACAAAGCCTGTGAATTCCTGGATAAACTGGAATGCCTGATCCAGGTTTCCCAACATAGGAGCAATGACGACGGCAACCACCAGACTCAATACTCCGAACAGACGTCCGACACGGACCAGCGTCTTCTCCGACGGTGCCTTGGCCAGATACTCTTTATAGATATCCATCGTAAATATCGTGGAAATACTGTTAATCATTGAAGCCAGCGAACTGACCACAGCCGCTACCAAAGCCGCAAAGGCAATGCCCTTGATGCCCGTCGGAATAAAGTTATGCATCAGCCAGGGATAAGCCTGGTCCGGTTTGTCGATCGGCGCATCCATGGCAAAAGCCACAATTCCCGGAATCACCACAATCAGCGGCAGGATAATCTTCAGCAAGCCGGCAAAAACCAGTCCCAGCTGTGCTTCCGGCAAGCTCTTCGCCGCCAAAGCCCGCTGGATGATGTATTGGTTACAACCGAAATAATAAAGCGAAGAAACCCATAATCCGCCCAGAATCACGCCCACACCCGGCAAATAGATATAATTCGGATCGTCTTTATCCAAGATCAGGTCGAACTTCTCCGGCACCTGTTGCAACAGTTGGCTGAATCCGGCCAAAGCGCCTTCGCCACCGGAATAATAGTCGAGTGCCACATACGTCGTCAGCAGACCACCACCAATCAAGAAGACCACCTGAATGAAATCGGTCAGAGCCACCGCTTTCAATCCGCCATAGATAGAATAGATACCGGCAAACAAAGCCAGTCCGACGATACTCCAGAACATATCTATTCCCATAATCTTGTTAATGGCCAGCGAGCCCAGGTAAAGAATAGACGTGAGATTCACGAAGATAAAGACCAGCAGCCAGAAGAAAGCCATAATCGTTTTCACCCGCTTGTCATAACGCATCTCCAGAAACTGAGGCATCGTATAAATATTCGACCGCAGATAAATCGGCAGGAAGAAGACAGCGACAACTATCAGGGTTGCTGCCGCGATAAACTCATACGAGGCAATGCCCAGACCGATCGCAAAACCCGAACCAGACATGCCGATAAACTGCTCGGCCGAGATGTTGGACGCGATGATCGACGCACCAATCGCCCACCAGCTCAAAGACTTTCCCGCCAGGAAATAGTCCTGGGAATCTTTGTCTGCACCCCGGCGTGTCCGGCTCACAAACAAGCCTGTAAACAGGATCAGGCAAGCATAAGCGATGAAAATCACCAAATCGAGTGTTGAAAATGTTTGCATGGCGGTTAACTTATTCGTTTATTCTGTTTTCTTCCTTATTTCTTCCGCTTGTCTTCGATACCGATTGTTTCCAATAACGTAAAGAAGTTTTCCATCGGCGTATCCAGCTGGACATGATGTGTCGGCGCACAAATCCATCCGCCGTTCTTGCCGATCGAGTTCTTCAGCCACTGATATTCCCGACGAATCTCTTCTGCCGTTCCTTGAGGCAAGGTGGACTGTACTGCCACTCCACCGAAGAAACAGAGCTGATCACCGTATTTCTCCTGCAAGATCTCCGGATCCATACATTCGGTCTGTATCGGATTCAACACATCCAGACCGATTTCGATCAGTTCCGGTATGATATCATAATTACAACCATCGGTATGATAGGCAATCTTCACCTGCGGATTCATGGCCTTTGCCGTACGGATAATATCTGCCATCCGCGGCTTGAAGTATTCCCGCCATAAATCCGGGTCGATCAATAAAGAAGCCTGCGCACCCATATCATCACCCAGCCAGATCATATCGACACCCCGACGTACCATCTGGCAAACCACTTCCTTATGATACAGATAAGTTTCATCCAACAAGTGATTGGTCAGTTCCGGATTCAGATAAAAGTCGGTCATCAACGTATCCAAGCCACGCAAAGCCCAGGCTGTTTCGAAGATAGTGCCATGCACACGCCCGATGATATAATATTCCTGTCCATATTCCCGCACCAGACGCTCCAGATGCGCATACAATTCCGGACGAGTCGGATCGGGAGCCTTATAAGCCATCGCCGCCTCATCATTATCCCGCAAAGGATTATGGGCAATATTCGTATAATGTCCCACACCAAAAGGCGTTGTATAAGGATCAATCTTCCACTCAACGCCCCATTCATCGGTATAAGCTTCCGGCTTCAGGTAATAATTGGTTACCCAACCCGCGCCTGCCTGCAAAGCATCCTGACCGGTCAGTATTTCCAAATCATATCCATACCAGGTACGATGGTGCGGTTCCGTAAACATAGGCGGCAAATGAAATTCAGCACGAAGGCGATCTGCAAACTCCGGAGTAAATGTCGCCTGAAAAGGAGGGCGATCTGTCTCTTCGTGATTTAAGGCTCTAATAACCCGTTCTTTATGTGTCATGATAATTGATAGATTTATATTTATCCGTTTTTGCAAATGTAGGACTTGCAAATCCCATTCTTTTGAAATATATTTGCGTTGATTGATACTATTTTTGCAATCATCCTAAAATTCACCAATAATGGACCAGATATCCGTCGAGAAAGTCATTAAGCCTGTTCATTCTTCGTTTTCGGCAGTCTGCTATGAACATACTTATTTTGAGGCACCTTTGCATATTCATCCGGAATATGAACTGATCCTGATCGAACAAGGAGAAGGTTATACTTTCGTTGGTGATATGACCTATAAGCTGGCTGCCGGAGACTTTATGCTGATCGGACACGATCTGCCTCATCTCTGGCTTAGTTCACACGAATATTATATCAAAGGGACTTCATTGCGGTCGGCTTCGGTCTATTCTCAGTTCAAGACCGATATTTTCCCGGCTCAGGAATCTGCCGTCGAAGAGTTTTCATCGATCTATCGCCTGCTGTCTGATTCCCAAAAAGGATTGCGCTTTTCGGGCGACGGACTCGAACGTATCAAACAACAGTTTCGGGAACTACCCGCCTTGTCCGGCTTTTCCCGCCTGCTCTCGCTTTATCAGATCCTGCAAGATCTGTCGGCCTGTCCTTATACATTCCTGACCAGTGCCCATTATATCAATACATATGAACAAGGAAAAGAAGACCCGATCATCCAGCGTGCTCACCTGTTCATGAACCGGAACTATCAGGAAAACATCACCCTCGAACAAATCGCAGCTTATGCCGGCATGAATCCAAGTGCCTTGTGCCGATATTATAAGAAACACACCGGCGAAACGCTTTTCCAATATCTGGCAGAACTGCGTATCTCATACGCCACCAAACTACTCATGAACAAGAATATCTCCATCGGACAGATTGCCTATGACTGCGGTTATAACAACTTATCGCACTTTAACCGGCAGTTCAAGGCCATCATGGGAAAAACACCCAGCGAATACTATCAGCAGCTGCAAAAACATCCGAGTGTACTCGGGACATAAGCCTTCGGGAAGAATATTTTACAACGATAATCTGCGAATATACAATCGATATCCGATCAGATCCGTTATTTTTGCTTCAGAAAGAAGCAGAGAAAAGCATTTCTGTATATTTGATTCATCAACTTAATCTTATATAACATGATACACAAGAAACTTAGTACGTATGTCACTTTATTAGTATCTTTTCTGTTGCTCAGCGGATGCAGCAACAATCGTCCTGAAATCATCCAGGAAAAAATCCCCGATGAAATAAGAGCCCAGGAAATGAAAGACCTGCGGTTTGGTATGTTTATCTGCTGGTCGTTCAGTACTTTCTCCGGCACCGAATGGACCGGACAGGAACTTCCACCGGAATTCTTCCGGGCCACCGAATGTCATACCGACCAATGGGCCAAGACGGCTAAAGAAGCCGGTATGAAATATATCTATTTCCTGGCGAAACATCATGACGGCTTCTGTCTGTGGGATACAAAAACCACCGATCTGAAAGTCACCAATGCGCCGTTGGGCAAAGATGTGCTGGCCATGAGTGGGTACATCAGTTCCAACCCAATTGCTTCGTCGGCTATAACCACGGAGCACCTTCCGGACGTCTCTGCTTGCGGGAAATGGGAAAACCCGGTCGGCTGGGCGATGCCAATGCGTCCCAATACAACAAGGAACAGGAGAGTAGCCATAAAGGATATCTGGTAGCCGAATTCACCTATCCGATTCTTCCTCCGCACGAAGGCGGCGCAATGTGGTTCTATTCCTTGCCCAAACACGACCAGCTCTGCCATCCGGCTTCGAAGATCTTCCACGATTATCAGGAAGCCGTGAAGTATGGCAATATCTTCTCGCTGAATGTCGGACCGGATTATCAGGGAAAAATCAGAGACATCGATGTCAAGACCTTGCAGGAAGTAGGGAAGATGATTCGCGAATCAGAGCAATAAGCTTGTTGAAAGTTGGTGCAATCAATTGGGAACAGAGAAGGGATCGATTCGTTTTACCTAGGGTTTACCGGAAATTACTATCTTTGCCTGACGAAACTTGCTGCCCGATGCCGGGCAATCCGGTTTCACTCAATTCTCAATTTCGATTGTCACCAATTTATAACAACATGAAATACATTCTTAGTCTATTCAGTTCGTTTTTGCTTCTCGCTTGCGGAGGCAATGAATCATCAGCCAACCAGGGAGCAGCACCTTCCGACTCAACAACAACCGTTGCCGAATATCAGAATCCGGTGATCCGTATCTCGGCACCTGATCCGACAGCCATTCGGGTGAAAGACGGCACTTATTATCTCTATGCCACCGAAGATATCCATAATCTGCCTATCTTCAAATCCAAAGACCTGGTGCATTGGGAAGAAATAGGTACGGCTTTCACGGAAGAGACACGTCCGAATTTCGTCGATAACAATCCCGAAGGAAAGAAGGCTGCTCTCTGGGCTCCTGAGATCCGGTATATCAAAGGGAAATATGTGCTGTTCTATTCGTTGGCCGAATGGGGCAATCATTGGATCAGCACCATCGGTTATGCCGTTTCCGATTCGCCCGAAGGTCCGTTTACACCGAAAGGGAAGGTATTCAACAGCCGCGATGTCGATGTAGAAAACTCCATCGACCAGTTCTTCTATGAAGAAGACGGCAAATATTACATGCTTTGGGGCAGTTTCCGGAATATTTATATCATGGAGCTGAATGTAACAGACAATCTGGATATCACACCGAAAGTAGAAACCAAGCAGCAACTGGCCGGAAATGCCTACGAAGCCATCAATCTGTGGAAACGCAACGGTTATTATTACCTGTTCGCTTCAGTCGGTTCTTGCTGTGAAGGAGAAAAGAGTACTTACACAACCGTGGTAGCCCGCTCGGAAAATCTATTCGGCCCTTATGTCAACAAGAAAGGAGAAAAGATGCTCGACAATGCCCACGAAACCGTATTACACAAAAACAGCCGTTTCGTCGGGACAGGCCACAATGCCATCCTGCAATTAGACGACGAAGGCAATACCTGGATGCTATATCATGCCTTCGAACTGAGCAACCTCGGAGCACAACGCCAAGTCTTGCTCGACCAGATCCTCTGGGATGAAGACGGATGGCCTTACGTAAATAAGCAAGAGCCTTCGGAAAGTGCTTATCCGCCAGTTATCAAGTAATACTTTCCTCGTTATAAACTAATCTTTTCACTTAGGTGAAAAGATTGAATCACCCAGGTGAATTAATTGATTCACCAATATGATTTAATTAATTCACCTAGGTGACTCAATATAAATAGGCTTATCTTCGTATGAATTAATAACGTAAAAACATTAGTTTACAAGCTATTAACTAGGAATATCCAGTTGTGTCATACCCATCATCCATCAGCCACCCTGAAAAAAGAAAGCAGGCAAGCAGCAACTTGAATAATAATGATTATCTTTACAGCCTTGAGTTGAAAACAAATCGATAACGAAAAGAAGATATGGCAAAAAGTTTGATATATACCCGCACGGGAGATAAAGGCACAACATCGCTGGTGGGCGGACAACGCGTATCGAAAGCCGACCGCCGCATAGAGAGTTATGGCACCATTGATGAATTAAATTCATTCATCGGTCTGCTGATGACAGCTATCGATGACGCAGAAGACGAGCAGTTCCTGCTGTTTATCCAGCATAAGCTGTTTACCATCGGTTCCTATCTGGCCACCGACCAATCGACTACCGAATTGAAAATCGAAAGTCAAGTCACTCAGGAAAGCATTGAAAAGATCGAACATGAGATTGACCGCATTGACGAGAAACTTCCCAAGATGAAGAATTTCGTATTGCCGGGTGGTTGCCGTTCGGCTTCGCTGGCACACGTATGCCGCACCGTATGCCGACGGGCAGAACGCCGCATCTACAGCCTGGCAGAACAGGCCGAAGTAGAAGATCCGGTGCTGATATTTATCAACCGTCTTTCCGATTATTTATTCGTATTGGCACGAAAAGAATGCCTGAAGCATAACGGAAAAGAAATTATTTGGGATTATACTTGCATCTAAAAAATATTGTTATACATTTGCGGAAAATTTGGAACCGAGGCAGTGCCAAAACGTAATCATCGTCATACAGAAAAAACCGATGTGTTTTGTAAAACTCAATTACATCTTGGCATCTCCTCTTTAATACTATAGAAACTATGTATTGGACATTAGAGTTAGCTTCAAAATTGGAAGATGCACCATGGCCTGCAACCAAAGACGAATTGATTGATTATGCTCAGCGTTCGGGTGCACCATTAGAGGTAATAGAGAACCTGCAAGAAATGGAAGACGAAGGCGAGATTTATGAATGTATGGAAGATATCTGGCCTGATTATCCGAGCAAGGAAGATTTCTTCTTCAACGAAGAAGAATATTAATAGCCTTCAAATAGGTTAAACAATTAAATATCAGCGCGACAAACAAATATTCATTGTTTGTCGCGCTGGTGTTTTAAGGTACGATTTGTTTGGATAAACTTTATCAACACTGCTTCTAAAAGCTCTAATAGTTACTTATTTTACCACTATAATTAACTGCAAATCAACAACTAAATCTCAATAAACCAAATAAGCATATTTAAATATATCTATTTATCCATCTTCAATCAGAATCAGAGACCATACATGCTCTTAGTTTGATTTAATGTATTTTCTCCTACTATATAAGCATAACATGCAACTGGCATAAAATGAAGTCTTTTCCCGTTTAACTCTTTTAATCCACTCTCTTTAATACTTGTTACCAATGCATTATTCATAGCGTTTCGATCCATAAAGTAATAAAGAGATTTTAAGTCACCAGGATTGAAGTAAAAATAATCAGACCACTTTATTTCTACTGCCCAATATGGTTTTTGACGTGCAATATTCAAACCAACAATATCAACTTCCCCTTGTTGCTTCCCTAGACGCCAATTTGCATATCTGAGTTCGATGCCTTGTCTTGGAAACCACTGAGCATATACGGCAGTTTCAACCATATCCCCAATTTCACTGTCTTGTTCATTAATAGGTTCAAATAATGCACACCGTAGTGATGGATTAGTAAGATAAATTTTAAACTGTGTTTCCCTCTGATAGCTCCTTGCAGTATCATCTGTACGCCTTACAACTTGTATAAGGAATGCAGCTTCAAGATAATTAATATACTTTTTTAATGTCTCTTTTTGAACTCCCGATTCTTTTGATAATTTTTCGTATGAAAATTGTGCGCCAGAATGATATGCAATCATGGTAAACAAGGAATTGAGTTCCTGTACATCACTTATACCATATAAACTTGGCAAATCACGAAGCAACACCTTATCAATTATGTCATGACGAATGAATTGTCCGGGGTTTTCTTTTATTTTATCCGAGAAAACGACCTCAGGATATCCTCCATAATTGATGTAATCCAAAAACAATTCGTTTAGTGAAACAATATCAATAGTGTTATAAACGTTTGTTGTGGAGTTATCCCACACATATTCAACTGAGGTCATGAGATTAGCATATCCTTTAAGATGGATATACTCATAAAATGTAAGAGGAGGCAGACTAAAATCCGTAAATCTTCCTGCTCCACTTTCATCACTTCTTTTCTTCAATTCAGCTGCCGCTGAGCCTGATGCAATAAATTTAACATTAAAATAAGTATCAACAAGTGATTTTAACTCAACCTCCCAATTTTTAAGATATTGTATCTCATCATAGAACATGTACATCTGTTCTTTATTGGGAGTTTTACCTAGCGTAGAACAGGCCAATATGAAAAGTTGTTCCAAATAAATCTTATTATAAATAGGAGTCTCAACTGATATATATATAATATTTTGAGGAGATACTCCTTCATTAATAAGACGTTGTATTGCATGATACATCAATATGGTTTTACCTACACGTCGTGGTCCCATAAGTATGGTAGCTCGACGAATATCACGTTCTTGTACTAAGGGATAAAATATATTCAGATATAATCTAGGAGACATATTTGAAATATAATCAGGAATATGGCCTTCAGTCCACCAAGGATTATCTACCTTTAATCTTCCTATAATTTGCTTCTCTAACAATTCAGTGTATTCCATTTTAAGTATGATATAATATGGTAAAAATATATAACTCTCCTTATATCGTAATAATTATATATTTATTTGCAATAAAGTTACAAAATAAAAGAGAAATATTATCTATTGTTCTCCATTTATCTTCTAAAACTATATATTCTATTGTTTATTTCCAACATTGTATCAAACCATTTATAATAGCAAAAATTGTTTGTGTAAATTTCCTCGAATATAAAGTAATACAGTAATCAATATAGACTTACTTTGACAAGGAAGAATATTGTATGTATCTTATTCTTGATTGATCAGAATGTTAAAAGTGATAACTTTAAAAATGCTTTATCTAGGTACACCTAATCATCCAAGACAAAAGTATAAGAACAGAAATTAAAATTCTTCATGTTTATCTAAAAACTATTATCTTTGTTCTTGTTTGTGGTGAACTTGCTCAACCACGAGATAAATTAGACAACTGATTGCTATTCATATGAAACAATTTCTTCAATAAAGAAAACAATAGAAAGCCGATTGTTCCGTTATAAGTTTAGTGGTTTCGGAATATCTCGTACGAAAGGCAAGAAAGGAGGTTACCGGTATTTATAAAAACAGCATGAAGCGAATACTTTTTCTGATCATATTAGGATGGACAGTTCTCCAAGGACTGAAAGCGCAGACGGATGCGGCATTAAGCCATTATTTTATGGCGACGGCGTATTATAATCCTGCGGCTGCCGGATCAACAGAAGATTTAAAAATGCTGGCTTTGTTTAACCGACAATGGGTAGGATTTCCCAACGCTCAACAATCATTCTTTGTAACAGCCGATATGCCTCTGAAGATAGGAAAGACCAATCATGGTATCGGTATAGCGGCTTATACAGAAAGTATCGGTCTGTTTCAGAATACATTCATCGGTGCCCAATATGCCTATAAGCAGAAACTATTTGGAGGTGTATTGAGCGGAGGATTGCAAATCGGCTTCGTAACGGAATCATTCAAAGCCGACAGTATCTATATTCCTCAAAGTCCTTTTCACCAGCAAGAAGACGAAGCCTTTCCGCAAGGAACGGTCAGCGGAATGGGACTTGACCTGAATGTCGGACTCTTTTACACCCATAAAAACTTTTATGCCGGTATCGGTTATACCCATGTTACCTCTCCAGAGATACAATTAGAGGAAACCGTGTACACATATATCGGAGGAATGCTTAATTTTATGGGCGGATACAATATTCAGCTGAATAATCCGTTGATAGTATTAAAGCCTTCCGTATTTTTGTTAACAGATACGAAAAATTATCATCTGGATGTAACAGCACGGATGGAATATAATAAGATGTTTAACGGTGGTATCTCCTGGAAGATGAACGAATCGGTCGGTATCTTGCTGGGAGCAAACATCGGAAAATTCAACATCGGATATTCTTTCGGTTATCCGACAACGGCCATACGGAATGTATCATGGGGAAACCATGAAGTGGTGGTTCAGTTTCGGTTAAAACTGAAAAAGACAAAGACAGGAAATACAAAACATAAAAGCGTACGTATATTATAAGTATATGAAAAGAATAGGGGTAATACTTCTGGCAGTAGTTTCGCTGCTGACCTCTTGTGGCAGATCGCTTTCGAATGCTGGAGGAGAAGTCACGGGAGCACGTTCAATGGCTATCAACGAACCGGCTCCTTACGGAATGGTGCTAATCAACCGGGGTTCCTTCGAGATGGGACCGGCTGAAAAGGATTCGATTTGGGGAATCATGCCGGACAAGAAAGGTATTTCGGTAGATGCCTTCTGGATGGATGAAACAGAAACGACGAATGCTGAATATCGTCAGTTCGTATATTGGGTGCGCGACTCCATCATCCGTGAACGTCTGGCCGATCCGGCTTATGGTGGTAATGACTTGTTCAAGATCACCGAAGACAAATATGGTGATCCGGTAACACCTCATTTGGACTGGAGCCGTCCGATTCCCTGGAAAAAGGCAAACGAAGACGAAATCCGAACTATTGAGAGTGTCTATTATACCAACCCGGTAACAGGAGAAAAGAAATTGGATGCCAAACAGATGGTATTCAAATACGAATGGTATGATTATACAGCAGCCGCTCTCCGGAAAAACCAGATGGATCCGACAGATCGCGTCCGCAATACCGACATCAAAGTTGATCCGAACGAAGTAATCATGATCTCGAAAGATACGGCTTATATTGACGAAGAAGGAAACATCGTCAACGAAACCATCACACGCCCCAGAAGTGGTCCTTGGGATTTCCTGCATACACGGATTGTCAATATTTATCCGGACGAAAACTGCTGGGTAAACGACTTCAACAATGCTTATAACGAACCTTATACCCGTATGTATTTCAATCATCCGGGATATGATGATTATCCTGTTGTCGGCGTATCTTGGGAACAAGCCACAGCCTTTTGTATCTGGCGTACCAACTTGTTCAAACAATCACTGGCTTTACCGGCCGGACAAGTTGTAGAGCCTTTCCGTTTACCAACGGAAGGAGAATGGGAATATGCAGCCCGCTGCGGAAAGAACGAGAATAAATATCCCTGGGCAGGCGATAACCTGGTTGGAGGTAGTGGTAAAGGTTGCTTCTTGGGTAACTTCAAGCCTGGAAAAGGTAATTACACGGAAGACGGTCACCTGATCACTTCCCGCGTAGGTTCTTTTGCGCCGAATGAATTTGGCTTGTTTGATATGGCCGGTAACGTATCCGAATGGACTTCTACCGCTTATACAGAATCAGGTCCGAATCAGATGAGCGACATCAATCCGGAACTTCGGTACAATGCAGCTAAAGAAGATCCGTATGCCTTGAAGAAGAAAGTGGTGAGAGGCGGTTCCTGGAAAGATGTATCCCAGTTTATCCGCTCGGATATGCGCAGTTTCGAATACCAGAACGAAACCCGTTCATACATTGGTTTCCGTTGCGTCCGCACACAAATCGGATTTTCCAAAGCAAAAGGGAAAAAGAAATAAGAAGAATATTACAAACGAATAAAGATATAATTCCATGGGAAAATATAGAAGATATAAGAATATCATAGAAATGTTCCTTTCCAGTGAGAAAGGAAAACGTGTATTAAACTTCTGTTACAGCTGGGGTGCTTCAGTCGTTATCATCGGAGCCTTATTCAAGTTGTTGCATTTACCGTATGCCAACCAAATCTTGTTTGTGGCAATGATTACGGAAGCTGCCGTATTCTTTATTTCTGCCTTCGAACGTCCGAACGACGAATATCATTGGGAAGATGTATTCCCGGTTCTTAAATCAAAGAATCCGCTGGACCGTCCGGACTTTAGTAAAGGAAGCGAAGCCAACGGCAGTAATGGTATCCAAGTAGGAGGCGTTGTCATGAACATGGGTAACGACATGTCTTCCAATACCAGTGCAGTCAGTGGTGCAGCCGCTGCTGCCTCTTTAGGTTTGAATGTAACGGAAGAAGATACCCGCAACTTGTCTGACAGTATCAAGAAACTGAGTGGTGCAGCCGAACAAATCTCAAAGATGGCAGAACTGACCGAAGCTACTCAGAAATACTTGGAACAATTGTCGTCGATGTCTGAGCAGATGGAAAAGTTCTCACAAGTGACCAACTCATTGACAAGTGCTTCCGACACCTTATTAAATGCCTACCAGCATATTTCCGATAATTCGGACGGTATCAGCCAGAATTCAAAAGGCTATGTACAACAGATGGAGGCATTGAACCAAAATATCAGTGGCCTGAATGCCGTTTATGAAGCACAGTTGAGAAGCATCAGCATGCAGATCGAAAACATCGAACAGATCAATGCAGGCTTGTCCCGTATCAAAGATATGTACAACGGTTCGGTTGTAGATAGTTCCGTATTCCGCAGCGAAACGGAAAAGATGACACAACAGCTGGCTCAGCTGAACCAAGTATATAGCCGTTTGTTGCAGGCCATGACTGTTAATATGGCTCCTCAACAGCCGATGTATCAACAGCAGCCGTATCAGCAACCGATGTATCAGCAGCCGTATGGATACCAACAGCCATACAATGCTCCGAAACAAGGATGAGTGAAATAAAGAATAAAGTTATATAGAACGATTTTGTAGGAAAACAGATAAACAATGGCAGGAGTAGCAAACAATCCGAATTCGCCACGCCAAAAGATGATCAACCTGATGTATCTGGTGTTTATCGCCATGATGGCATTGAATGTATCATCAGAAGTTTTGGATGGCTTTGAGCTGGTTCAAGACAGTTTGCGAACCTCCATCGACAATACGAAGCAACGCAATGACATTGTTTCCAACGAACTGGAAGCCTATTACCAGACAAACCCCGAAAAGGTGAAGGAATGGTACCAGAAAGGTCGGGAGGTAAAGCAGAAGTCAGACTCTTTGTATAACTATATACAGGATCTGAAGCAGAAGATAGCCGTCATCGCTGATGGCAAAGAAGCGAATGTGGATAACATTGAACATAAAGATGACCTGGAAGCGGCAGCACGTGTTATGCTTGCCCCGATGAAAGGTGAAGGGAAAAAGTTGCGTGAATCGATCGATGCTTATCGGACGTGGCTAGGTACGCTTGTACAGGACTCTGCTAAAACACGTATCATCGAAAATGCGCTGAGCACAGAGCCTCCTTATCAGCCGGGTATTAATATCCGGACATGGGAAACAGCCTTGTTTGAGAATATGCCGGTAGCTGCAGCTATTACCTTGTTGACAAAGATACAAAGTGATGTACGTTATGCAGAAGGAGAAGTCCTTTCCATTCTATTAAAGAACGTGGATGTCGGAGACTATCGTGTCAACCAGATCACAGCACAAGTTATCCCACAAAGCCAGATCGTGATGCGAGGAAGCCAGTATCAGGCTAACATTGTCTTGTCGGCAGTCGATTCGACTAAGCGTCCTACCATCTTTGTAAATGGGAAAGAGCTTCCGGCAGAAAAAGAAGGTGTATTCACCGTAGGAACAGGATCAACCGGTACATTCCCGGTAAAAGGATATATTGAAATGCCCAATAGCGACGGAAGCACAAACCGTTATCCGTTCGAAAGCGAATATTTCGTAACCGAACCTAGTGCTACGGTAGCTCCTACGTTAATGAATGTCTTATATGCCGGTATTGCCAACCCGATCCGTATTGCTGTTCCGGGTGTTCCGAGTGGAAATGTAACCGCAACGATGACGAACGGAACATTAACACGAAAAGGAGATTTATGGGAAGCTCGTCCGTCGAAAGTAGGAACAGAAGCCATCGTTACGGTCAATGCCCGCATGGCCGACGGCCGAAATGTTGAGATGGCCAAAACATCGTTCCGTGTACGTGCCTTACCCGATCCGATGCCATACATCGAATATAAGGACGAAAACGGAAATGTCCGGAAATTCCGGGGCGGAAAGATTTCCAAACGTAGCTTGGTGGAAGCGAACGGAATCCTGGCAGCCATTGACGATGATCTGTTAAATGTAAAATATACGGTGTTGAGCTTTGAATTGACATTCTTCGATTCGATGGGGAATGCAATCCCGGAAGTGGCACAAGGAACCAACTTCTCGCAACGGCAAAAAGATTACATCCGCCGTTTGTCAAGGGGAAAACGGTTCTATATCACCAACGTGATCGCCAAAGGTCCGGACGGTATTGAACGTAAAATATCAACGATCGAAGTAATTGTCAATTAATCTGCTTCAGAAGATCAACTACGAAAGAAATAAATATATAACGTCTTATGAAACGTATCTATTATATAGTGGCTTGCTTGCTTTCCTTGATGACCATTCTTCCGGCTCAGGCTCAGAATGAGAATGAGAATGAGAATGAAGGAACGCAAACATCGCAGCAACAGCGCAAAGGACCGCGTGCCAGTCGGGGAGAACGGGCAACAGCAAAAGAAGAGAGCGGACTGCCGGAGTTGTCGGTCCGTGCGCAAGATCTGAATGAACGTCTGACCCAACAGGTAGGAAATGCCCGCTGGATGCGCGTAGTATATCGCCAGGTCGATCTGACTAAAGAAAAGAATACTCCTTTATATTATCCGATTCGTCCGATGAACGGACAGATGAACTTATTCACCTTGATCTTCCAACTACTCAGTGAGAATAAGTTAAAGGTGTATGAATATTTGGATGGTTATGAAGTATTCGATGATGAACACTTGGTAAACTTCAAGGAAATGCTGGACCGTTTCCATGTCTTTTATGAAGAAGTGGAACAGAAGAACGGAGGCGAACCATCATTAGTCATCAACGAAAGTGATATTCCTTCCGAACAGGTGAAATCATATTACGTAAAAGAAATGTGGTACTTCGACCAGAACAATTCTTTGTTCGATGTCAAGACACTGGCCATTTGCCCGTTGTTATCGTCCGACAATGATTTTGGTCAGACCACCAGTCCGATGTTCTGGTTGCCTTATGAAAATCTCCGTCCTTATTTGCATACGGCTTATATCATGACATCCAACCTCAACAATGCAATGACATTCACCATCGACGACTATTTCCGTCGCCGGATGTTCGATGGTGACATCATCAAGACACAAAACCTGATGAACCAGCCATTGCAGGCCTATTGTCCAACTCCTGATTCATTAAAGAAAGAACAGGATCGGATCGAAAAGCAGCTAGTTTCATTCGAAGATTCATTATGGATGAAGCCGGATACAACGTTGTTGAAAGAACTGGAATCTAGCCAAAAAGGGAAGAAAGCCAAGGCAAAAGAAACCAAAGTAAAAGAGACCAAGACGGAGAAAGTAAAAGCGCCGAAAGCATCAAAAGCTCCAAAATCTTCTGGTGCCGTTCGAAGTATTCGCCGCAGATAAGTATAAAAACAAGCCGATAAATATCTTACCGGGATGTCACCAACGTGGCATCCCGTTTTTTATATACAATAAATGAAATTCCACTCCATATCAATATTGATAAAACAAATATCAAAAAAGAAAGATGGCTTACAATAGAAGCAGTTATCTTTGAGACAAATTATATATGTTCTCAATCAAAAACACCATGAAGAATCTACTTGGACAGGCTATATTAGGCTTAGCTTTATCATTAGCAGGCATGAGTTGCTCATCCGATCCAGTCGAATCGGTATTTAAAGATCCGTCAGATCAGGTACAAACTTCCGTTTATTGGTATTGGATTTCAGGAAATATATCGGAAGAAGGTGTAAAGAAAGACTTATATGCCATGAAAGAGGCCGGTATCAACCGGGCTTTTATCGGAAGTATGGGAGTGGATGGAATTGAAACACCCTATAAAAAGGTGGCATTCGGAAGTGAAGAATGGTGGAAAATTCTGCATACAGCCTTAAAAACAGCCACAGAGTTGAATATAGAAATCGGAATCTTCAATTCACCCGGCTGGAGTCAGTCCGGCGGACCTTGGATTAAACCCGAACAAGCCATGCGGTATCTGACGTCAACCAGCTGTCAGGTAGATGGAGGGAAAAAGATTTCCATGACATTAGATAAGCCTTCCAAAGATTTTCAGGATGTTCGTATAATCGCGTTTCCTGCACCAGAGAAAGCAGATACCGTGTCATCAGGAAAAGTAACTTTTCCTAAAGACTCGAAAAGTCCATACGAAGTAATCCTCAAGACAAACCCGGGTTTTACTTTGCGGACCATTTCATTTTATCCTTCAGAAAAGCCGATCAATACAACAGCCCGGTTATTTGCCGAGCAGAACGGAAGCTATAAATTAATAGACGAATTTATCCTCGACCGCTTCAATGCTGCACTGAATGTAGGTTTTGATCCGTATGCTCCGGTTGTTATCTCCGTTCCAGCAGTTCAAGCCAGCCGTTTCAAAGTAGAAATAGAGGCATCAGCGGCTGGAGGTGAACTCAAAGACATTATCCTGTCGTCAGCTCCGCAAATCGAACGTTACCCGGAAAAGAGTCTGGCCAAAATGTTCCAAACACCACTACCTTACTGGAAAGAGTATCAATGGCGTGAACAACCGGCTTTAGATGAGGCATCATGGGCGATTCATTCAGAACAGGTTCTTGATATCTCTTCCTGCCTGACAGGTGATCAGCTTACCTGGGAAGCTCCTGCCGGGAAATGGATCATCATGCGGACGGGTATGTGCCCAACCGGTGTAACCAATAGTCCGGCAGAGCCAATCGCCACAGGACTGGAAGTAGATAAGATGAGTCGTGAACATGTAGCAGCCCATTTCGAGGCTTATATGGGAGAAATCATTCGCCGCATTCCGGAAGCCGACCGGAAATGTTGGAAGGTTGTTGTACAGGACAGCTATGAGACAGGAGGTCAAAACTTCACAGACGACTTTATGGAGTCTTTCAAGTCTCGCTATGGCTATGATCCGTTACCTTTCCTGCCTGTATATAATGGATACGTAGTAGATAGCCAAGACCGCTCGGATCGTTTTCTTTGGGATGTACGCCGACTGGTTGCCGACCGTGTAGCCTATGATTACGTAGGTGGATTACGGGATATTTCCCATAAGTACGGATTGAGAACCTGGTTAGAGAATTATGGGCACTGGGGTTTCCCCGGAGAATTTCTCCAGTATGGAGGACAATCGGATGAAATAGGCGGTGAGTTCTGGAGTTTCGGTGATTTAGGGAATATCGAAAACCGGGCAGCGTCTTCTTGCGGTCACATCTATGGCAAACAACGCATCTCGGCCGAATCATTTACCAGCGGAGGCCGCCCATTCAACTGTTATCCGGCCATGATGAAACAACGCGGAGACCGTTTCTTCAGCGAAGGTATCAACAGCTCGCTATTACATCTATGTATTTCCCAGCCTTCAGATGAACGTGTACCGGGAGTAAATGCCTGGTTTAGTAGTGAATTTAACCGGCTGAACACCTGGTATCCGCACATGGATTTATTCACATCCTATCTGAAACGTACCAACTTCATGCTACAACAAGGATTGAACATTGCCGACGTTGCCTATTTCATCGGAGAGGATGCTCCTAAAATGACAGGAATCACGCAGCCGGCTTTGCCGAAAGGATATCAGTTCGATTATATCAATGCTGAAGTCATTGAACGGGATTTGTATGTAAAAGACGGCTTACTGACTCTTCCTCATGGGACACAATACCGGATGCTTGTATTACCGGAATTAAAGACAATGCGACCCGAGTTATTGGAGAAAATAGCATCGTTACTCAACGAAGGCGCTGTCATTTTGGGGCCTGCACCGGAACGTTCTCCGAGTGGAAAAGATTATGAGAAAGCGGATCAGCAAGTAAAAGCCTTGGCTGATAGCTTGTGGAAAGGATTGGACGGAAAACAAACGCAGGCCATACAACGAGGGAAAGGCTGGCTTCTGTATGGCATGTCCATGCAAGAAGCATTGAAGAAGATAGGTTGTGTACCCGACTGCCAGTTACCGGAAGCTTCTCCTGTCTTATATGCTCACCGGCAGGCTGAAGGAAAAGACATTTATTTCCTGTCCAATCAAAGTGATCAGGAAATAGAAGTGACTCCCGAATTCCGCATACAAGGGAAACAGCCTGAATGGTGGGATGCTACCACAGGAAAGATCCGTCAGTTACCGGCTTTCAAGTTTACAGAAGACGGGACACAAGTTCCTTTACGGCTGGCTCCTTTCGAGAGTGCGTTTATTGTATTCCGGCAGAAAGGCAAAGCTTCGGCAACAGGTATTGAAGCGAACTGCCCACACCCGGAAACATGGATGACTTTGGATAAGGATTGGAACGTTACATTCAAGGATTCGATACGAGGACCGAAGCAAGTGCAATCGTTCGATCAGTTAATCGATATCAGCACGCATCCGGATGAATCCATCCGTTATTATTCCGGAACCCTTGTTTACGACAAACAGATTACCATCGATCAGTTGCCGGCTGGAAACATTTACCTGAATCTGCAAGACATAGGAGTTACAGCCAAAGTAACCGTAAACGGTCAATATGCAGGTGGCGTCTGGACACCGCCTTATCGCCTGGACATATCAGAATGGTTACATCAAGGGGAGAATCAAATCTCGGTAGAAGTAACCACAACCTGGCAGAACCGCCTGATTGGAGACAGCCGCCTGCCGGAACAGGAACGAACAACATGGACAGCCTGCAACGGATGGAGCGAGAAAGATCTTTTACAGAAATCAGGATTGATCGGACCTGTCACGCTGGAAGTTGTAAAAAGGGAATGATTCTAAATGGGATTGAAAGGGTTTATTTGTCAGAACGCCGGAACTTGTTTATTTTTGCATAAACAAGAGAAGAGAAAATATGTCCGAGAAAAATTCAATCTTCATTAAAGGTGCCAGAGTCAACAATCTGAAAAATATAGATGTTGAAATACCTCGCAATAAACTGGTAGTGATAACGGGACTGTCGGGTAGCGGCAAATCATCGTTAGCTTTCGATACGTTGTATGCCGAAGGACAACGGCGATATGTAGAAAGTCTTTCAGCCTATGCCCGTCAGTTTTTGGGACGCATGAGCAAACCGGAATGCGATTACATCAAAGGAATCCCGCCAGCTATTGCTATCGAGCAGAAAGTCAATACGCGGAATCCGCGTTCGACGGTAGGCACCTCGACCGAGATTTATGAGTATCTGCGCTTGCTTTATGCCCGTATCGGAAAGACAATCTCTCCGATCTCGGGAGAAGAAGTAAAGAAGCATCAGGTCAGCGATATTGTCCGGACAGTATTGGAATACCCGGACGGAACGCGCTTCGCCGTCTTCGCTCCGGTCATTCTTCCTGAAGGCCGCTCGATGAAGGAACAACTGGAGATCTTGCAGAAGGAAGGTTATACCCGCTTGTTTATCCACGATAAAGCCTATCGGATCGCAGAAGCCTTGGCTGACCCGAAGTTATTGGAGGAACCGATTGAACTGTTGATCGACCGACTGGCTGTTTCGCAGGAGAAATCCTTACGAAGCCGACTGGCTGATTCGGCAGAGACCGCCTTCTTCGAAGGACATGGCGTTTGTCGGATCCGTATCTATTTGCAAGACCAAGTCATCTTGAAAGAGTTTTCCAAGAAATTCGAGGCAGACGGCATGACCTTTATCGAACCGACTGACATGATGTTCAGCTTCAACAACCCGTTGGGTGCTTGTCCGGTGTGTGAAGGCTTCGGGAAAGTGCTGGGAATCGACGAGAACCTGGTCGTACCGGATAAAAGCCTTTCTGTTTACGAAGGCGCCGTGGTCTGTTGGAAGGGCGAAGTGATGGGCGAATGGCTGAAAGACTTCATCGTCAGCAGTGCCCGCTATGATTTCCCGATTCATCGTCCTTATTACGAACTGACCGAGAAAGAAAAAGATCTGTTGTGGCACGGAGCCAAAGGTGTACACGGCATCGACGATTTCTTCAAATATGTAGAAGAGAATCTATATAAAATCCAATATCGGGTTATGTTGGCCCGTTATCGGGGAAAAACCGTATGTCCGGCTTGTAAAGGAGGACGTTTGAAGCCGGAAGCATTGTATGTGAAAATAGGAGGGAAGAACATTGCCGAAGTCGTGGCCATGCCAATCACAGAAGCCAAAGCTTTCTTCGACCATTTACATCTGGATGAGAACGATGCCGCCATTGCCAGTCGCTTGCTGACTGAAATCAAAAACCGTCTTCAATTCCTGTTGGACGTTGGCTTGGGTTATCTGACGCTCGACCGTCTTTCTTCTTCCTTATCAGGTGGAGAAAGCCAGCGTATCAACCTCGCCACTTCTTTAGGAAGTAGTCTGGTGGGTTCATTATATATTCTCGATGAACCAAGTATCGGTCTGCATTCCCGTGATACAGACTTGTTGATTCATGTTTTGCGCCAGTTACAACAACTGGGGAATACGGTTGTTGTCGTTGAACACGACGAAGAAATCATCCGGGCAGCCGATTATATTATCGACATTGGTCCGAAAGCCGGACGCTTGGGTGGTGAAGTTGTCTATCAAGGCGACGTAGCCCATCTGCAAAACCAGAGTAACAGTTATACGGTCAGATACCTGACAGGAGAAGACAAGATTGAACTTCCGCTTTATCGCCGTCCGTGGAACAGTTACATCGAAGTGAAAGGTGCCCGCAAGAATAATCTGAAAGGAATTGATATCAAATTCCCGTTAAACATATTAACGGTTGTAACCGGAGTCAGTGGTTCCGGTAAAAGCTCATTGGTACGCGATATCTTTTATGAAGGTGTCAAACAGCATCTGGATGATGCCCGTCTGACAATCGACTGCTCAGCTTTGACAGGAGATCTGAACCGGATCAAGGATATCGAATATGTCGATCAGAATACAATCGGGAAAAGTTCCCGTTCAAATCCGGTGACGTATGTCGGAGCCTACGATGAAATCCGGAAACTCTTCGGTGCACAGCCTTTAGCCAAACAACTGGATTATTCCGCAGCCTATTTCTCATTCAATAAGGAAGGCGGACGCTGTGAAGAATGTAAAGGTGAAGGCCGCATCACGGTAGAGATGCAATTCATGGCAGATGTCACGTTAGAATGTGAAGCTTGTCACGGCAAGCGTTTCAAATCGTCTGTTCTCGAAGTAGAATACCAGGGGAAGAACATCTACGATGTATTGGAGATGACTGTCAACCAGGCCATCGAGTTCTTCTCTCAAAATCCGGGAACACAAGAAAAGAAGATCATCAAAAAGCTAGTGCCGCTACAGGAAGTCGGCTTAGGTTATATCAAATTAGGACAAACATCTTCCTCTTTATCCGGAGGAGAAAACCAGCGCGTCAAACTGGCCTTCTATTTAGGACAGGAAAAGCAGCAACCAACGCTCTTCGTCTTTGATGAACCGACAACAGGTTTGCATTTTCATGATATCAAGACGTTATTAAAGGCTTTCAATGCTTTGATGGAACGAGGCCATACGGTAGTCATCATCGAGCATAACATGGACGTTATCAAATGTGCGGACTATGTTATCGACTTAGGACCGGAAGGCGGAAAGAACGGCGGTAACCTGGTTTGTGCTGGAACGCCGGAAGAGGTAGCCGCCTGCCCATCTTCCTACACCGGACATTACCTAAAGAAAAAGTTAGCTGATTAACGGCTATTTCCTAAACTTAATGTTCCGCCGGATTGTTAGTTTATTAGTACTTGACCTATAAGTTATGAATACGAGAATCAAAAACTTATACAATCAGGAACAAGAAACTGATAAACTAACAAACTTAAAACGAAAAGATATGATGCATCAGATGCCCAAGCTTCCCTACGAGATGGAAGCACTCGCTCCGTTGATGAGCAAAGAAACATTCGACTTTCATTATGGAAAGCACCTTCAGACGTATGTAAACAACCTGAATAAACTGATTGTAGGAACGCCCTATGAAAACCTGGAACTGGAGCAGATTGTCTGCCAGGCAGACGGCGGAATCTACAACAATGCGGCTCAAACCTGGAACCACACCTTCTTCTTCCAGTTATTAACTCCAGAACAACCTTCCTTGCCGGATGATCTTGCCGGATTATTGACACGCGATTTCGGTTCGGTAGATCAATTCAAGGAAGATTTCACGAAAGCAGCTTTAGGACTTTTCGGGTCAGGTTGGGTATGGCTTGTGCTCGGAAAAGACGGAAAACTGTCTCTGTTGCCTACACCCAATGCAGGCAATCCGTTAAAAGACGGACTGAAGCCTTTATTGGTTATTGACGTATGGGAACATGCCTATTACATTGACTATCGGAATAATCGGGCTGCCTTCATCGAGGCTTTCTGGAAACTAGTCAATTGGGAGAAAGTGGCCGACCTCTTAGGATAATTGCATTTCAATACCCATAAACAAAAGAAAGCTTTAGCATATTTGTCGAAAATCGCAACTTTTCATATTTTTGACAGATGTGCTAAAGCTTTTCCATATATGTGCTAAAGCTTTTTGACAAATATGGAAAAGCTTTACGACAGTTGTCAAACAATGAATTGATAACGGAATTTTATCCACTGAATAGTACCTATCCATGCTGTCCCGCCTCAAAAAAAATGAAAAAACTAGTCAGTCTGTTTAGGATTTAGGTAATTTCACCTGTCTATATAATAGACAATGGAGAAATATGGAACAAAAGGAAAATATCCGCATAGAAGAACTGCTTCCTCGGTATTGCGACGGGAACGTGACGATGGAAGAAAGACATTGGGTAGAACAATGGATGGCCGAATCAGAAGAACATCAGAAAATTGTTCGCCAAATGTATTTAATCAACCTGTCGGCTGATACACTTTCGGTGATGAACCGTGTACAACCGGAAAAAGCCTTACAGAAAGTGAATCGCCGCATCCGACTGTCTGAGGCTAAACTATGGTTGCACCGGCTTGAACAGGCGGCAGCTATCTTATTCCTTCCATTACTCGGTTTATATTGGTTCTTTCCACGCACAGCAGAGAAAGAAGTCCGTTGGCTGACCGTGCAGACCAATCCCGGCATGACAACCCAACTGACCTTACCAGACGGTTCTCATGTCTCCTTGAATTCCGAATCATCCATATCTTATCCGGAAGTATTCACTGACCAGACACGTAACGTAAAGCTTTCCGGTGAAGCCTATTTTGAAGTTACCAAGAATCCGGAACAACATTTTATCGTATCGACTCCACATCAGGCAGCCATAGAAGTATTGGGTACCTCCTTTAATGTAGAAGCATTTGCCCAGGATTCTACCATTGCCACGACTTTGGTGGAAGGAGCCGTCCGTTTCAAATATGAAGGAAAGGAAGTCTCCATCCAACCCGGAGAAAAGATTGTATATAATCACCTCAGAAACCAATATGAGACCTTCAAGACCAACGGTGTCTCGGAATCTTCCTGGAAAGATGGTAAACTGATCTTCCGCAATACTCCTTTCAACGAGGCTCTTCGTATGCTGGAGAAACGTTATTATGTGCAATTCAAGGTATCTAATCCCAAATACCAACAGGATGCGTTTACCGGTACATTCACCAACCAGCGTTTAGACCGTATTTTGGAAATTTTCCAGATTTCGTCTCATATCAAATGGCGTTACATCGCTTCGCAGGATAAATTAGAGAAGAAGCAAACCATTGAAATTTACTAAAATAACCGTATCCAAAAAAATTCATATAAAAAAGTTGTCTTTTCGTTTAGGAATCTCTTTCTCCCACCTGTCTTATAGGAAAACGAGATTAAAAACGGAATAGAAATCTTAAATAAACGTATCATGGAAAGGAAACCTACTTAAAAAACACACGGGGCAATAATTGGCGTTATTCCCCCGCATGAAATGAATTCGTTAACCGGTTTGTTTGGCGACAAACCTAACCATCATTTTTTTTACTCAAAAACACAACAAATTTATGCAAAAAAATTGTATAACGCCCTTATTATGGGCTGAAAAGTCACCGCACGCGACTTTTAAGAAAACACCAATTATTATGAAATCCTTATTTTTCGCTTGCCTGATCGGATCAGCAGGATTGGTACAGGCAACCAACACGTATGCACAAACAACGACAGTCAGTCTGCATGTAGAAAATCAGACGGTTGGCGATGTGCTTCAACAGATAGAAAACAAGACGGAGTTCTCGTTTTTCTACAATAACCGTCATGTGGATCTAAACCGCCGGGTATCGGTTTCTATGAATGAAACGAATATCTTCAAGATTCTGGATGCCGTTTTTGACGGTACGGATGTTGTTTACCAAGTGGTAGATAACCGTATTGTCCTGTCGAAGAGAAATGAAACTCTGCCTCTTGTTCAACAATCCGGGAAGAAAATCACCGGTACAGTATTGGATGCAACCGGTATGCCGGTAATCGGAGCCAACGTGATGGTAAAAGGAACAACCAACGGAACCATTACCGACATGGACGGTAAATTCTCATTAGAAGTAGATAATAATGCAATTCTTGTTGTTTCCTATATCGGATTTGTCAACCAGGAAATCAAAGTAGGGAACCAGACTAATCTATCCATAGCTATGAAAGAAGACGCTGAGGCTTTGGATGAAGTAGTAGTTGTTGGTTTCGGTACGCAGAAGAAGTTGAACTTGACAGGTGCTGTTACAGCTGTTTCGGGTGAGACAATGACTAAGCGTCCTGTTGTTAACACAGCAACCATGCTGCAAGGTCAGGTTCCGGGTTTGCGTGTTAATTCTGCAACAGGAACACCTGGTGATGAATCAACGTCATTCCGAATTCGTGGTCAGGGAACCTTTTCTAGTGCAGGATCAGACCCTTTAATTCTTGTTAATGGTGTACCTGGATCTATCACCAATCTAGACCCTAGCGTTATCGAAAGTGTTTCTGTATTGAAAGATGCTGCTTCTGCTGCTATTTATGGTGCACGTGCAGCCAATGGTGTTATTTTGGTGACGACAAAAGAAGGTGCAGATGTAAGTGATGGAAAAGCACATATTGGTTATCATGGAAACGTAGGGCTCTATACACCAACACGAATGTATGATTTGGTAACCAATTCGGCAGAGTACATGGAGTTATTTAATTTGGCAAATAAGAACTCCGGATTAGGAAACGCCTACACACAAGAGCAGATCGATGCTTATCGTAATGGTGGAGGTAGTGCACAATATCCAAACTTTGACTGGTTAGACTATATGTTTAATACGGCTGTTGTGCAGAATCATAATTTATCTATTGCCGGAAATTCGGGTAAGACAACATACAATGTCGCATTGAATTTTGTAAATCAGCCTGGTACGTTAAAAGGATTCGATTATCAGAAATACAATGCAACAGTAAACCTAACTTCTCAAATAACTGACTTTATTAAGATTGGAACTTATACCAGTTTAATGTATGGCGACCGGGAACAACCTCGTCAGGGGCAGGATGATGTACTTTTGTCCACAATGTCTCAAGCTCCAACGTATATGCCTTGGTTACCGGATGATGGTTCCGGTGAAGTGAAATGGACATCTTCAGCCTATCCGTTCGAATCACATAATAAGAATATGCCGGCTATTATAGGAACAGACACAAAGAAAACATTCCAAGATTTTGATATCAATGCACAATTGTGGTTGGAAGTCAATTTAGCGAAAGGCTTGACTTGGCATACAAAAGGTGCAGCCCGTTTACAATCAGGCAAGACAAAAGAATGGGGTGGTTCAGATATTCCTGTCTATAATTATCATACAGGAGAACAATCCGGTTTCTTAGATCGAGGAAGTAATGGTTTTACGCTAGAGGATACTCGTCGCTTTTATACTAACTTGTATACGTACTTGAAGTATGATTTTTCATTGGCAGACAATGCTCATAATTTTAATGTGATGGTTGGTTATAACCAAGAATCGGAGAAATACGAAAACATAAAAGCTTATCGAAAAGATTATGCATTTGATTTGCCAGTGATTGATGCCGGTTCTCAAGCAAATTGGTCAAATTCAGGAGGTGAAGAAGATTGGGCAATCATGTCTGTTTTTGGGCGTCTCAATTATAACTATAAAGAACGTTATTTGTTTGAGGCTAATATGCGTTATGACGGGACGTCTCGTCTTTCTCCAGAAAATCGATGGGGTATTTTCCCTTCTTTTTCTATCGGTTGGCGTTTGACAGAAGAAGAATTTATAAAGAATTTGAATTGGTCTTGGCTTAATAATTTTAAAGTGAGAGGTTCATGGGGACAATTAGGAAATCAGAATATTGGTATATATCCTTACCAAGCGATTATAGAAAATGTGACTAATTATCCTTTTGATAAAACAAACGAGACTGTTGCTTATCAGCAAAAGGCTTATGCTAATCGTGATATTAAATGGGAAACAACGACTATTACAGATGTGGGTTTTGATATGCAACTCTTCAATGGTTTGAATGTGACATTTGATTGGTATAAGAAGGTTACATCTGATATTTTAAGAAGTTCTCAGGTATCTGGTTTATTAGGAATGAGTGCTCCTACTGTAAATAATGGTGAAGTTGAAAATAAAGGTTTTGAAATTGCGTTTAATTATAACAATGTTATTTCTGACGGTATTTTTAAAGGGTTACAATATAATGCGGGAGTTTATTTCGACCGTTCTAGGAATAAATTAACAAAATTCGGTGCAGAGGAAATTGACAATTACTATCTGAGAAGAGAAGGTTTACCCTACAATGAATATTATATGTTAGAATGTATTGGAATCTTTGCAACAGAAGAAGAAGTTGCAAATTCTCCAAAACAATTTAATGATAATACATTACCTGGTGACTTGAAATACAAAGATCAGAATAATGATGGTGTGATTGACAATGATGACCGTATACCGATGGGTGGTCGCTTCCCTGATTTTGAGTATTCGGTAAATTTAGGAGCTAACTGGAAAGGTTTTGATATTTCTATCATAGGTCAAGGCGTTGAAGGAAAGAAGTTCTATACAAACGAATGGGGTATTTATCCATTCCGTCAAGGATCTGCTCCTACAAAAGAATATGTAGCTGGTATGTGGACGGAAGAAAATCCTTACAATGCGAAGTTCCCTAGATTATATTTTGATAATTTTGGTGGTAATAAAAATACGCGTCCGAACAGTTATTTTTTGCAAGATGCTTCCTATTTCCGCTTGAAGAACTTAACAGTAGGATACACATTGCCTAAACAAATTACAGATAAGGTTAAAATGTCAAGGGTAAGGATTTATTTCTCTGGAGATAACTTGGTTACTTTCACTAAGTTCTATGGATTGGATCCTGAACGAGATGCTGATGGTCGGGCAGCACAATACCCACAAAATAGAATTTGTTCTTTTGGTATCAATGTTGAATTTTAAATAAGTAGTAAAATGAAAAAGTTGAATATATTTCTAACATCCATTTTGTTAGCAGGAACAATGGCTTCTTGTAGTGACTTTTTACAAAAAGATCCCCCAGCTTCTCCCTCAGAATCCATTTTCTGGCAAAAAAAGAGTGATTTTGATTCGGCTCTGGCAGGTTGTTTTTCTATTATGTATGAATGGCCGGGTGAAATGTCTCAAATCATAGCCTGTTTTGATAATCTGACAGATAATTCTATCTGCCAACATAACGAAGACACCTATGGTAGATCGCAAACAATTGCATTGGGCGATTTGGATCCTAATACAACGGGATATGTTTCATATATGTATTCACATTGTTATACAGGAATTGCCAGAGTACATCTGGTATTAGAAAATCTGGCTAATTATTCTGGTTCAGACATGTCGGAAGATGATCGTAATTTCATCACAGCACAATGCAAAGCATTGCGGGGATATTTCTACTCATGGCTATATCAATGTTATCGGGAAGTACCTCTAGTGACTAGTTCTTTGGATTTGGACAATATGTACCAACCGAAATCAACTAGAGCTGAGATTTATGCTCAAATCATAAAAGATTTTGATGATGCAATCAATGCATTGCCTGATAAGCCATATTCAGATTCTCAGATGAGCGGCTATTTTACTCCAGGAGCATTAAAGGCATTCAAGGCCCGTTTAATGTTGGCAGAAGCCTATGATGATAACGGTAAAGCTGATCCATCAAAAATGGGAGAGATAGTTAGTCTATTGGAAGAAATCCAAGGTTATTCTTTAGCAGATCGAATGCGTGACAATTTTATTTCAGAAAAACAATTGTCTTCTCCTGAAATTATGTTTTCTGTTCGTTATTTAGCTCCTAACATAACGCATAGTATGGATTTATATTACGGAGGATGGACAACTTGTGGTGTTACACGTGATTTAGTAGATGAATTCGAGTGTACGGATGGATTAAAGTGGGGAGAATCTCCTCTGACTCAAGAAGTGGATGAATCTTTGATACAGACAAGTGCGACTGCGGATGAGAATTATAATGAGCGAGAAAAATTGTTCCAAAACAGAGATCCTCGTTTGCGTGAAACGGTAACTCACAGTGGATATGCTACATTTCCGGATGAAGGATATGAAGAAAATGGAAGAATCAAACTGACTGATCAACAACAGACTGGTTTTGGTATGATGAAACTTATCCAACCAACAACAGTTATGCCTAGTTATTCAACCATTTCAGATGCAGATGTTATCATTTTACGATATGCGGAAGTTTTGCTGATGATTGCTGAAGCTGAAAACGAAGCGAATGGACCTACTCAGAAAGTTTATGATGCTGTTAATGCTGTACGAGCTCGGTCAGAAATGCCTCCTCTGCCAGATAATTTAAGTCAAGATGAAATGCGTGAACGTATCCGTCATGAATGGCGAGTTGAATTTGTATTTGAGGGACAACGGTATTTCCAATTAAAACGTTGGAAATTAATGGAAGAATTGGTAGATGGAGCTGTTGATCCTGCCTTACCTACTTATATAAAGGTATTCAAACCTGCTTTCTATTATTGGCCAATACCTCAAACTGAAATTGATAAAGCTGGAGGAGTTTTGGTTCAAGATCCTAATTATAAATAATTATATATTATTACTCATATAATAAATTGACTATCCAGCGGGATGTCTACAAAAATCAATATTTATAATGAATTGAGATTTAAGATTGGATTTTCCGTTGGATAGTTATAAAAATAAAGCGGCATGTTTTATATCTTTTTTACGAGTATATCTAAATATAGATCACAACTTCAAAGAGCCATTTTATTTATTACAATGGCTCTTTCTTTGTTCTATGGAACAAACGCACTAGCAGAAGGCAAGAAGATTCTGTATATCGGTGATTCTATTACAGATGGTAATTGGGGTGGTAGTGGTAGTTCGTCTGATCGTAATCTTTCCGATATGAACCATATCTTCGGACACGGTTATATGTTTATTTGTGCAGCTCATTATATGGGTGAGTTCCCTGAGAAGAATTATTCCTTTTACAATCGGGGAATCAGTGGTAATACTCTAGTTGATTTAGAAAAACGATGGGAAAAAGATGTTTTAGAAATTCATCCAGATGTCTTGTCTGTGCTTATTGGGATTAATGATGTACATTCATATCTTGAGAGTGAAGAGTCCAAGGAATTTGACTTTGAATCATGGGAAAAGATATACCGCTCATTACTCGATCGTGCCATAACAGAGAATCCTCATTTACAATTGGTATTGGGAACACCTTTTGTCTTTCAAACGGGATCTATGAAGGAGAATCCAAAGTTTGATAAAGCATTGGAAATGGTTTTGAAGCTAAAAAGTAGGGTAGAGAAAATAGCTATTGACTATAACGCAGTCTGTTTACCTTACTTTAATCTTTTTGAACAACTGATTCATGAATCTAAATCGTTATCAGATACGTATTGGATATGGGATGGAATCCATCCAACTCCTGCAGGTCACCACCGTATGGCGAAGATGTGGATGGAGTCAGTTGATTCCAAACATTTGCTCGATTAAGATATTTAACCATTTAATATATTTATCCAACGGGTAATTATTATTTTCATGATTTAATAGGATAGAATGATGATGATACAAAAACTTCTTTTATCTACAATCTTGTTAGTTTCTGTCTCAATAAATGCACAGATTACTTTTGCACCTCTTTTTCAGGACAATATGGTATTGCAGCGTAATACAGAGGTGGCTATTTGGGGGAATGCTATTCCTGGTGAAACTTTAAAGGTTACAGTAAGCTGGAATCCGATGGATACAATTCTTGTTCCTGTCGATCATTTTGGAAAATGGAAAGCTAAATTGAAAACTGGAGAAGCCGGAGGTCCTTACCAAATCAACATATTGATGACTAATCGTTTTTGGGGAGAAAGTCGGGCAAATCTTAATAACATTTTACTCGGTGAAGTATGGTTATGTAGTGGGCAATCAAATATGGAGTGGACTTACACCCATGGGCTTGGGAATCCAGAAAAAGAAATACCTGCTGCGAATTATCCAGACATCCGTATTTTTACTGTACCCAAAGTTGCCTCTGTAAACAAGCAAGAATATTGCGGTGGACAATGGAAAATATGTACTCCTTCTGTGATGAAACAAAGTAGTGCCCTTGCTTATTTTTATGCTCGCCAACTACATAAAAAATTAAATGTTCCAATAGGGGTCATCGTTTCTGCATGGGAAGGAACCAATGTTGAGGTATGGATGAACGATTCTATTGTTCAATCAGATCCAGTTTTATTAGAAATTAGTAAAAAATACACATCCTATAGTGGCTGGCCTATTGAACCCGGAACTTGCTATAATACAATGATTTATCCTTTAATGCCTTTTACTTTAGCTGGTATTATATGGTATCAAGGAGAAGCAAATGCAGGAAAAGATTTTTTTCCAGTGTATGATCAATTAATGCGATCTCTGATCCAATCATGGCGATTCGGCTTTGGAAAGAACTTACCCTTTTATTTTGTCCAAATTGCCCCTTTTAAATATGGGACAGAATATGCAAATTATCTACGCGAACAACAAGCCAAAACAGCTCTATTTGACAATACAGCCATGGTAGTTGTTTCTGATCTAATTAATAATGACACTCTGACTATTCATCCGATCAATAAATGGGCTGTAGGTGACCGTTTAGCAAATTTAGCTTTAGCGAAAAGCTATCAAAACAAGAATTATCCCTATTTATATCCGCGTTTTAAAAAGATGGAGATTAAAGGTAATAAAGCTTATCTGACTTTCTCGGATTGTATTTGTCCACTACAGATAAAGGGGAAGAAAATAAAAGATTTACAAGTTTGCGATGACGACAGGATTTTTGTGGATGGCGAAGCTGAAGTTAAAAATGACACTTTAGTAGTTTGGAGTAAGAAAGTAAAACATATAAAAGCTGTTCGTTATGCATTCAAGAACACCGCGATAGGTAATCTATATAGTGGCGAAGGTCTTCCAGTTATACCATTCCGAACAGATCAATTTGAAGAATTGGATCGTTAAACAACACAGTTGATATTATGGATAGGGACATGAAAAATATACTAAAATGAAACACTTGTTAATTGTTATTTGTTTGTTTCTCTGCGAAAAGATAATTACCCAAAATATCACATGGGGTAATTGGACAAAATGGGGCGATCAAGGAAATGGAACTTATCTAAATCCGATCATCCCTTCAGATTATAGTGATATTGATTGCATTCGTGTTGGGGATGACTATTATGCCATATCATCGACTATGCAATTTTCTCCAGGGATGACAATACTACATTCAAAGGACTTAGTAAATTGGAGAATTTGCGGAAATATAATTGCAGACTTGACAGAAATTTCTCCAGCATTAAATTGGGACCGCATGAATCGCTATGGTCGAGGTGTGTGGGCGGGAACTCTACGCTATCATAATCATCGTTTTTATTTATACTTTGGAACTCCAGACGAAGGTTATTTCATGACATCTGCCAGCCAACCAGAAGGACCTTGGGAACCACTTACTCCCCTTCTTTCAGAGGCGGGTTGGGATGATTGTACTGTTATGTGGGATGAAAATGGAGAAGCCTGTTTTGTCGGTACTCATTTTGCAGATGATTACAAAACGTATTTATTTAAGATGTCAGCAGACGGAAAATGGATAGACCGAGAATCTGCTTTACTTATTAACTCAGGGAATGGGCGAGAGGCTAATAAACTTATAAAAGTGAATGGATGGTATTATCTGATCTTTAGTGAACACAAATCTGGTATTGGGCGATATGTGATGGCTAAACGTGCAAAAAACATGTTTGGACCTTACCAAGAAGAAAAACAACTAGCGTTGCCCTCTCGTGAAGCAATGGAACCTAACCAGGGTGGTATTATTCAAGGAAAAGATGGAAATTGGTATTTTCTTACCCACCATGGAACAGGTGATTGGAGTGGAAGAATCGTTAGTCTTTTACCTGTAGTTTGGGAAAATGAATGGCCTATTATTGGTAAATCGAAACATGGTATTGGTTCGATGGTTTGGTCTGGGAAATTACCATCCAAAGATGGTGATAAGTTCAAGATCCAAAGGAGTGATAACTTTAACAGTTCTATACTTAACTCACAATGGCAGTGGAATTATCAACCTCGGTCAGAAATGTATTCTTTGACTGATCGCCCCGGCTGGATGAGACTAAAAGCATTCCGACCATTAAAGCCGAATCAATTATTAAAGGCAGGAAATACTTTAACACAACGTTGCTTCCGAAAAGAAAAAAACGAAGTAGTTGTTAAAATGGATATTTCCAAGATGGCAAACGGACAAAGAAGCGGTCTTTGCCATTTTTCATCGCAACATGGAGCTATAGGAGTATTTAAAGAAGGAGATATTTACTTTCTTGAATTTCGGGAAAATGATGAAGTTAAAAAAATCAGAAAAATTAGGACGCAATATATATGGTTCAAATCCAATTGGGGATTAGATGGTGTTTCCTATTTTTCCTATAGTTTGGACGGGAAGTCTTTTTCAACCCTTGATGCCAGTTATCAAATGGTGTGGGGTTTTTACCGGGGAGATCGCATCGGAATTTATTGTTTTAATGACGAAAGAGAAGAAGGATTCGTTGATATCGATTATTTTATGTATGAATAATCCTTCAAAAAAATTTTTTCACTTAATAAATATTAGAAGCCTATGAAAACTTTCATTTATATATTTTTATTGTGTAGCAGCTATTGTTGTTTATTTGCTCAAAATAAAGTGATATATCCTTATGATTTAGATGTAAAAGAACATCCAGATCATTTAAGATATCATGTTAAAGCCCCAGATTATTCTGTATTTGATAATAAAACACAATTTATTGCTTTAAGAGACCTTTCAGGAGATAACTATAAGGAACGTATGTCTTTATGGATTGACAAATATAAACTAGGGAATATATTGTGGGTGTCCTATCCATTGATTTATCAAGATAATTTGAAAGAGGTTGTTTCGGAAATAAAGAAGAGGAATTTATATTTATTTGATTTATGGGGCTACATTCCTGGTTCCGGTCCTGGTGGTTATTGGCAACAATTTGTTATTCCGGATGGTGTTCTTGATTTATTTAAAAATGAATTGGGAGAACGTTGGTTAGGTATGGATAATGGGGAACAAGATGGTCGTTATGTAGGAAGTTTTGCTCCGAGAATGTATCCTATGGGAAGTGATAGGGAACAACAATATTTTAATTTTCAACGTCATTTCCAAGAGATGGGAAACCAATTGGGTAACAAGTTGGCAACATTGGTTTCTTTGAATTTTGGACATTATTTTTTGAAGGAAGGTATTTATACATTGATAGGTGCTGAAACAGCTCAAGGACTTCCCAATTCTCAGATCTATTATTCATTTATACGCGGAGCAGGAAAGCAATATGGTGTACATTGGTTTGGAAATGCTTCCGTTTGGAACCGATGGGGTTGGAAGAATTATGATCCAAAGACGATTAGCTATGCTGAGAACGATTATGGCGCAGGTAATCCTTTAAAAGGAACATCTTTAAGTTTGCTAAAACGTTTGATGTATACACATTTATTCTATGATTGTGTGGCTGTTGGGTTCGAGGGTTCTATGGAAATAGATGAAAAGAGATTGAGTCCAATAGGCAAAATACAACAAGAAGCTGTAAAATGGTCTGAAAAGTATCAAGATCCCGGAACCATGTACACGCCTGTTGCTTTCATGACCGATTTCTTTTCAGGATGGTCTTTCCCCAGACATCTTTATTCTGGCGACGCTTATAAAGTTTGGGGAAATTTACCTTATGAAAAATCGGATTATTTAACTGACAATATGTTGAATATCATATATCCGGGATATCAAGATGCTTCGTATTATCATGATGAAAGAGGTTTTATTACGCCAACTCCTTTTGGAGATATGGTCGATTGCCTTATGAGTGATGCTCCCTTGTGGGTACTTAAACAATATCCGTTGCTGGTGATCACAGATGAATTACAATCTAATATTGAGGTAAAAGACAAATTAAATGCGTATGTCCAAAATGGTGGTCATCTGGTTATAACTTCTGGTTCTTTGAAAAATTTACCCGATGGAATTGCTGGTATTCAAGTGAAAGGAGAAGTTAATGTAAGTTCATCCATTGTCTATGGTGGAGAAACTATAAAAGAAAATGATTCTTTTGTCTTATCTGAGTTAGAACTACCTCAAAAAGCTACTGTTATTCAGACTTGTGGTGATGTCCCCGCTATTGTAGAAATAACTGAAGGAGCAGGAAAAGTAACGGTCATAGCTTCTCCTTTTGGTGTTTCAGAACATCCTCAATGTCCTCTTCCGGTTAAGATAAAAGAAGATCAACCATTAGACAAACCATATCCGATGTTAAAACACGTACAAGCATATATGGAAGATTTGTTTTCTACTCATACGTTGTTTGAAACAGATCCGAATTTGAGTCTTGTTACATGTGTGAAAAGTGCCAATGAGTATTCTGTTTTAATTACTAATAGCAGTTGGAATCCTTGTACATTTGACATCCGTTCAAAAATAGGGGAAATATCGTCTATTGAAGAACTGAAAATTAACCATGATGAAATGAAGGCTGTTGGATATACACCTAAAGTTGTATCTGTATCTCCAGGGAAAAATACGTCCTCTATCATTGCCGGTGGAGGAACCAGAGCTTTCCGCATTAAAATAAAAAATCCAAAAGTCAGTGTGGCAGCCAAAATTTCTCCAGTACCCAATAATACAGGATCTGCATTAGTACTAAGAAATATTCGGAATATAAAAGAAGAGATATTATCTCGGCCCACATTTTTTGCTCATTATGATCGGGTAGTAATTGATTGGAGATATTTGGAAGAAAAAGAAAAGACTGTTCTGGCAGAAGAGTCTGGTTGGCTGAAACGCCAAAAACTAAAAATATCTGTTGATCTAACTTCCGGTTTAAACTTGTATCCAGATCTTCGAATAGTAAATAATGATAAAGTTTATTATGAGAAAAGTATGAATAGGATCAAGCAAATCATAGATAAGATGTCCATCTTGGAAAGTGATAAATTGATCATTTCATCTCAAAGAACAATAGAAAATAATTTTACAGAAGAGCAATTCAATAAGTCGTTAGTTGAATCGTTTCAGATTATAGCAGATTATGCGAAAGGGAAAAATATTCAGGTCGTTTATCGCCCTTCTTACCGAAGAGCTGCAGCAGACGTTCAATCCGCTATTAGTACGGTAAAGCATGTAGAACGTCCGAATTTTTCATTGGCTCCTTCAATAGCCTTATTATTATTGGATAAGACAAATTTAGATAAGAATATTGAAGCATTAAAACAGACTGATGTATCTGATCTGATTGTGTCAGCTCCTCAATTTGATTTGCATCATCAGATATGGAATATGAATAGACCCATTTATCAATATGAGGATAAAGAAACTGTATTGAAAATTATAAATAGTTTCCCTAATATCCATCGGATCATGGATGGACTTTATGATTCATGGGATGATGAATATTTGGATAGTAGGTTTTTAAATAGTAAATAGTGTGATATATAAAATGTATCAATGATATGAATAGAATTATTAGTAGTCTTTTCTTATTATGTTTGATTTTTCGACTACCGTGTAATGCACAACAAGAACGGATTAATTTGGCAGGATCATGGAAATTTTCATTAGATTCGACTAAGTTTGACTCAGAAATAAACTTGCCTGGATCAACAGATGAGGCAGGTATTGGAGAGAAACATATAGCAGGGACAAAGTTATATACGGGTAATTCTGAAATCTGGCAATTGGCTCGAAAGAATGTATTTATAGGAATTGCTTGGTATCAAAAAAAAGTTGAAATTCCCAAGGAATGGAAAGATAAGCGAGTTATACTATCTTTGGAACGTTGTATGTGGCAAACTCGTTTGTGGATAAATGGGCATTATGTAGATGAAGAACATAGTCTGTGTACCCCTCATCAATATGATATTAGTGACTATTTAAAAGTTGGGAGTAACGAAATCCGTTTGTGCATTGATAATTCTCCCTATGTCCATTTAGGCTCGTGGAGTCATGGGTATGCTCCCGGAATACAAACTGTTTGGAATGGAGCTATAGGTGATTTGTTTTTGGAAGCAAAAGATAAAATCTCGGTGGAAGGTATACAATGTTATCCGTCGTTAAAAGAAAGGAGTTTACATGTTAAGGGGGAATTGGTAAACTATGCAAAGAAAGCGAAGAAAGGAACATTTGATTTTACTGTATTAGATCCAAACGGACAAGTCATCTTAAATAAAAAGGAATGGATTGTTAGTCAGAAAGGAGTTATAGATTTTTCAGTCCTTTTACAATCAGAACACCCTTTGTTAGCATGGGATGAATATACTCCTTATTTATATACGCTGGAAGTAGAGTATAAGTTTGGTTCTTATAAAGGGAAAGAACAAGTGAAATTTGGTTTTAGAGATGTTTCTGTGGAGGACGGAAAATTACAGATAAATGGCTATACCTTATTCCTTCGTGGTGAACATGATGCTGGTAGTTTTCCATTGACAGGTTATCCGTCTATGAATAAAGAAGACTGGATCAAAATATTCCGAACAGGGAAAGACTACGGGATGAATCATTGGCGTTTTCATTCATGGTGCCCGCCTGAAGCTGCTTTTGAAGCTGCAGATGAGGTTGGTATTTATTTACAACCGGAATTAACACTGTTTTCTCAAGACTGGGAGCATACATTAGTCGGGCAAGATGCCTCTCGAGATGAGTTCCTTTTTTCTGAACTACAACGGCTCTTAGATACGTATGGTAATCATCCTTCATTCTTACTGATGTGTATGGGAAATGAATTGAGAGGTGATGCTTCTGTGTTGGAAAAGTGGGTAGATTATGGCAAGAAACATGATAATAGACATTTATATGCAGGAAGTGCTAATCTTGAAGCGATGGGGAGATATTTACCTCTTCAAGGGGATCAGTTCCAGGTGGCTCACGCAGTAAAAGTTGATGGTAAGAGATTCGAACGTCGAATGGGAAGTTATTTCAATACGGAATGTCCTAATACGGCGAAAGATTATTCGTATACATTGGTTACTCCCTATAATCAATGTCCGATCATTACACATGAGCTTGGCCAATGGGAAGTATATCCGGATTTTTCGGAGATCGAAAGATATACAGGAGTTTTATCTCCTAGGAATCTGGAAGTATTTAAAAGTCTTTTGGAGCAAAAGGGGATGGGGAATATGGCTTCCGATTTTCTAATGGCTTCAGGAAAATTAGCAGCTCTTTTGTATAAAGAAGATATAGAACGTGTGTTGCGTACACCCGGTATGGATGGATTCCAGCTTCTTGATTTACGAGATTATCAGGCGCAAGGTAGTGCATTGATCGGGTTGTTGAATGCGTTTTGGGATAGTAAAGGACTTATCACACCGGAAAAGTTTCGCCAATCATGCAATGATGTTACATTGTTATTGAAGATGCCCAAACGAACATGGAAAAATCAAGAGACTTTTATAGGAGAGGTTGTTATCCCCAATTATAGCAAGCATGACTTGGATGACATTCATATATATTGGGATGTCTTATGTGATGATCATGTGGTGTACGCTGATAGTTTGGAATTAAATAGAATCCCGCAAGGGCAGGTATTCTCTTGCGGTCATATAAATTTCCCTTTAAATAAATTCGTAAAAGCCTCTAAATTGGATGTACGGTTGGAGATTCCTTCTTTGGGAATCACTAATGAGTATGATGTATGGACTTATCCTGAACAGGTCGATGATGAGCAAGACAAGGTAATTATTGCAAAAAGTGCGACTCCGGAATTATTGAAGGAAATAGAAAATGGCTCGATTGTTTTGTTGGTTCCGGATAATACACCCGATGTCGAACGGATGACATTCTCTAATCCTTTTTGGTCAACTATTTTGTTTGATTATCAACCTAAAACAATGGGGTTACTATGTGATCCTACACATCCAATCTTTAAAGAATTTCCTACAGATGGATATACAAATTGGCAATGGTGGGAATTAGTTTCATCTGCATCAGTTGCTAGAATTAATAAAACACCATCATCATACAGACCTATATTACAGGTAATAGATCATCCTGTGCGTAATGATAAGTTAGGTGCAATTATGGAAACTCGTATAGGAAAGGGAAAATTACTTATTTGTATGTTGGATATTTTATCTGCACCGGAGAAACGTATAGTGGCTCGTCAGCTAAAATATAGTATTTTACATTATATGAATTCATCTGATTTTCATCCGGAAGAAGTTCCTGGATTGAAAGAGCTGTTCTTCACTGATAGTATGGAGGGTGGAGTTTATCAATCAATTCATTCTTCGGATGAGAATGTGGAATATCCTATATCGAATATGTTCGACGGATCAACGAAAACTTATTGTATTTTACCCGCAGGGGCGGATACGGTTCTTATTGAGATGGAATTGAAATCCGAGAGATATATAACAGGCATGAAACTGCCAGTGAAAGCGGAAGGCATCAAAAGTTTTAACCTGTATGTGACTAATTGCAAGGATAAGAAAGGGGAACCCATTATACAGGAGAAAGGTGATAAATTGGAATATCAAGCCCAAACATGGGATAATGGTTTTACGATTCAAAAAGGGAAAAAGGAAAATATGTTTATATAATAATAGATAAATCTAGTACTATTGATAGTCGTTTATATGAATTTGAGTTGTTATTTGGGGATTAAATATATTATAAAGTTATGGTCCTCTGTCTACAACCATATACCAGATAAATAAGACTTTCCTATATTAGATATTAATCATAACATTTTATATAATAACATGAATAAGCTAATTTTATTTATTACAGGAGTCATACTATTTAACTCTTGTTCTTCGCAACCAGACGAAGAAAAGACGATGAAACTTTGGTATAAAACTCCGGCTGATGCCACAATAAAGGATAGTCCTAATGGCTGGCAGAACGATGCTGAGTGGCTAAAAGCTGTGCCACTGGGAAATGGATCTCTTGGAGCTATGGTTTTTGGAGATGTGAAGCAAGAAAGGATTCAACTTAATGAAGAGACAATGTGGTCTGGTAGTTTCCAAGAATGCGATAATCCTGAAGCAGCTAAATATCTCGATCAGATAAAAGATTTACTCTTTAAAGGAAAATATAAGGAGGCAACAGAACTGACAAATCGTACTCAAATTTGTAAGGGTGAAGGATCTGGACATGGAAATGGATCGACTGTTCCATTTGGTTGCTTTCAGACATTAGGTGATTTGTGGATCGACTTTGAGAATAAAGAAGATTTTTCTGATTATTATCGGGAATTAAATTTGGAAAAGGCGGTAGCTAAGGTTTCTTATATTCAAGAGGGTGTTTCTTATAAGCGAGAAATGTTTATTAGTCAGCCGGATCAGGTATTCGTGATGAAACTGTCTGCCAATAAACCTGGTTGCTTGTCCTTTACGTGCCATATGGACCGCCCGGAGCGATATAGAACGTATACTGAAGATGATCAGTTAATAATGTCGGGGGCATTAAATGACGGTAAAGGAAATGACGGGTTGCAGTATATAGCCCGTTTAAAAGCGATGACTCAGGGTGGAATAGTTACATATACCGATTCTACATTAAAAGTATCAGATGCAGATGAGGTTGTATTGTTATTGACCGCTTCAACTGATTATCAATTGAAGTATCCGGAATATAAAGGACGAGATGAAGTAGCAGTTTCCAGAAATGCCTTGGTGAAAGCTAGTAAAATGACTTATGAAGATCTTTATGATCGCCATGTTAAGGAATATGCCTCTTATTTTAATCGGGTTGATTTTCAGTTAGGGGAAGAAATGGTCGATTCTATACCAACAGATATGGCTGTTCAGAAGGCTCAAAATGGACAAATAACAACACATTTATATGAACTGCTGTTTCAATATGGCCGCTATCTGCTGATTTCTTCTTCCCGTCCAGGAACCATGCCTGCTAATTTACAAGGAATCTGGGCGAATAAAATACAAACACCTTGGAATGGTGATTATCATACGGATGTTAATATAGAAATGAATTACTGGCCTGCGGAAGTAACGAATTTGTCAGAATGTCATTTACCTTTATTTCGGTTAATTGAATCATTGGTAAAACCAGGAGAGAAGACGGCTAAGGTTCAATATAATAAGAAAGGCTGGGTCGTTCATCCTATAACTAATATTTGGGGTTATACTTCTCCTGGAGAAATGGCTTCTTGGGGCATGCATACAGGGGCTGCAGCTTGGATTTGTCAGCATATAATGGAGCATTATCGTTTTACGGGTGATAAGGACTTTTTGAGAAATATGTATCCGGTATTACAAGGTGCTGTTGAATTTTATATGGATTGGTTAACGATTGATCCTAAATCGGGGAAATTAGTTTCCGGACCTGCTGTTTCTCCGGAAAACACGTTTATGGCACCCGATGGCAGTCAATGCCAAATCAGTATGGGGCCGACACATGATCAACAGACGATTTGGCAATTATTCACTGATTTTAGTCAGGCTTCTGAAATATTGGATATAGACAATTCTTGGGTATATGATGTAAAACAGGCTAAAGACAAATTATTGGAAACCAAGATTGGAAAGGATGGACGATTATTGGAATGGGCTGAAGAATTTCCGGAAGTAGAACCTGGGCATCGCCATATTTCTCATTTATTTGCTGTTCATCCCGGTGCGCAGATCAATTTAATTCAAACTCCAGATTTAGCTGAAGCAGCTAAGAAATCAATGGATTATAGAAGTCAACATCGGTCTGGTTTTGTAGGCTGGAGTTCTGCTTGGCTGGTCAGCCAATATGCCCGATTACAACAGTCTGAAAAAGCTTTGGAGAGTTTGAATAACGTTCTGTCGAAAAGTCTGAATCCGAATCTGTTTACAGAGTGCCCTCCTTTCCAGATAGATGCTAATTTTGGTTCGACAGCCGGTATTACAGAAATATTGTTACAGAGCCATGTCTGTGAAGATGACACGTATATTATCCAATTGTTACCTGCATTACCCAATGCATGGAGTAAGGGCCATTTTTCAGGATTAAAAGCTCGTGGTGGATTTGAAGTGGCTATTGAGTGGGAAGATGGAAAAATGAAAAATGGAACGATTAAGTCTCTATTGGGGAATAAATGTAAAATCTTATACAATGGGGTTTATTACGAGCCTGAAATAGAAAAAGGCGAAATTTGGGAATGGCAGAAAAATCTAAGATGATAGGCATTAAAACGATATATTGAATAGATGTTGATTTTTTAATATATCTATCTTATATAAACTACAGAGATAAAATCTATACAAATAAAAAACAATTCTATTTATCTTTTGGTAGTATAAAGATAAGAGTTCTTAAAACATAAATACGGAAATATGAAAAAGAATTGTATTTCCGTATTTGTTCTTTAATAAGGCATTCTTTGACTTAATATTAAATACTCTCCATCCTCTCTTTCATTCTTCGATGGTAGAGCGAGTGAATTCATGTATGTTACTTCTCAATATACAAAATGAAATATATTTTTCCCCGAATATCTTCCATTTCCCCTATATCTCAAATTCCAAACAGGGGTTCACACACTCCCCTATATAAATAGTATTCAGCGAATTACTGTGAAGGGTGTGAAACCACCCGATATAAATTACCATAACGGGTATGGATGCGTTCTATACCGATGGCCGATAAGGTTTGTGCCAGACGTTGGACAGACATGTTGCACATTGACTCCAGACTTTTCTGTTTCAGTCGCCGGTAAATTTCTGCTACCGAATACATCTCAACAGATTCGCCGGGAAGAGGTTTGTGATAATAGCGGTTGAAGACATCTTCTTCGGTAGAGATCCGATAAAAAGATGGGTTGATTTTCATCTTATACTGCCAATTAGTATATATATAATTACTACTATAATCTATTGAAAAACAACTAGGAATTAATGTAAACCTCGTATAAAACTCTTGAAAAAACAGGTATATATTATTTGATTCACCAATGTGATGCAATCAATTCATATTGGTAAATTAATTAAATCATATTTGTGAATTAATTAATTCACATTGGTGAATCAAATAAATATTAATGGAGAAAATGATAATTTATCTTGGGTAACTATTAGTTGTTAAGTTGTTTACATGAACACTTCATCAATTCCCCAAAAAACATTATCTTTATCCGCAAGATTTAATCCATAAAAACATAGTAGCTTATGAATAAGCGCGATTTCATCAAACGTTTAATGGCAGGAAGTATGTTGATGGCTGTCCATCCGTTTCTGCCGTCGTGTCAATCAGAAAAGAAGAAACCTCTACAGGCTTTTAATATCGACTTCAATTGGGGGGAAGGAGGGATCAATGCGTTTCCGGCTCCGGGTACATGGGCTGATGCGGACCCGAAAGAACATATTCAATGGTATGCCGATATGGGATGTACAACCATCCAGACGTTCGCCGTTTCGTGCAACGGATATGCCTGGTATAAGCATGGGTTTGTCCCCGAACAACCGGGATTAAAATACGACTTCCTACCGGAGATGGTCCGCCTGGGACATGAACGGGGTATGGAAGTATTCGGATACTTTTGTGCCGGAGCCAATACCAAATGGGGATTGGATCATCCGGATTTGAGTTATGGGACACCTTCCGCCCCGCATATCCCGTTTACCCGGGCTTATCTGACTTATTTGGGAAATTCGATTACAGATGCCGTGAAAAAGTCCGGAATGGATGGGTTTATGGTAGATTGGATCTGGAATCCGGGAGCAACCATGGAGCCTTATCCGCCTTTGAAATGGCTCGATTGCGAGAAAGAAATGTACGAAGAATTGATGGGAGAAGCGTTTCCGGGTATAGAACAGCTGGATGCTGCCCATATACAGACGTTCAGACGCCGGTCGGTCGAACGGTGTTGGAATACGATCTATACAGCAGCCAAGAAAGGAAACCCGAAATGCAAGATATGGGTTACCTGTTGCCAGGTGACCAGTCAGGATCTGGTTGGCTCGTCGATGTTTAAACAGGCTGATATTTTCATGAACGAAGCAGGAAGCATCGAAGATGTCGAGAAAATCCGTCCGCTGGTAGGCCCATCTACCCGGTTGATGACTTGTCTGGCGCTGTGGAACAATCAGGATCCTTCTCAGATAGTTCCTCAGGCATTGGAAAAGAACATCGGTCTGTATGGATTTACCAAGCCACAAATAGGATCTTTGCTGCCTCCAGTCTCGCATTACCTGTCCAAGCCGCTGGAATCGTTTACCGGTGATGATAAAAACATTGCTTATCTGGCCCGGGTATATAATGGAATTAAGCTATAACTCAAAAAACAGACATTTATGAAAAACATATTCATCCTTTTCTTCAGTCTTAGCTTTTTCTCTTCATTCGCAGTCAAGGCTGATACCTCCTGGAAAGAAATCCGGACCGTTGTCTTTACCCCCGAAAAAGGTCAGGAAGCGTATCTGCTTCAACCGGACCAGGGAATTACACAAACCGTACAGATCGGACAAGGTTCGATTCCGACCCGAAAGTTTCTGCGTGTTGTAGGCGGTATCCAGATGCCGGCTCCCTTCGAAAGCAGAGGAGAAGAAATGTTCAGAAGATCGGAATTCTATATTGATGATAACCTGGATTCAATCATTCGGAAGAAAGACCGGTATTCGTTGTATTTTAAAGGAGATAATGATCCGTTTGAACGACATGCCTATTATCGGATCAGTGGTTCGCTATTGAAACCTGGAGAACTGACGGTAACCATCCCGGTTATCAGGAAACAAGACCTGACGGTTTCTCCGGACGGCGACTTCGGTCTGGAAATCGAATTGTTTTATCCAAAAGCCGGACGGGCAGCAGACGATATTTATGACCAGCCGGATTCGGTTCTGTACATGCCTATTCCGGAGGGAACCGGCAAACAACAGGCCGTTTCGAGTACTTTTCAGCTGAATCGCCCTGTTGCCTGTGCGCTGATCCGTATTGGTGGTACTCACTTCAGCGGAGCCTGTTGGGTAGAAGCGCCTCGGCTGACACAGGGGAAGAAACAGGTCTGTTCCATTCCATTCACCCAATTTGCCCAGAAAACCGACAACTTCAATTACTGGGTGGGAGTGAACCTGGCCACTCGTAGCTGGCCGATGTGGAAACTGGAGTTCAACGGGAAGACGATCTTCCAGGGAAATATGTTCGACCGGGCTTCCAACGTAGCCGACTTCTATATTCCTTTACCCGACTCCCTGCAAGGAAACGGAGACCTGAAGCTCTCTTTACTCAAAGAGCCTCATCGGGCAGCCTATCCGTATGCCTTGCAACGGCTGGAAGTAATCGAAGAATATGCCCGCGACTATGAAGTCATCTCCGTCCCCAAATACGTAACCAAGCAGACAGCGTTTGGAGTATTGGTCGAAACCAACCGTCCTCAGGTCTCCTTGCACGTACAAGCCAGCGGAGCAGCCAGTCCGAAAGAACAGACGTATGTCTTCGAAGAGGAAGGTCTACATGTCGTTGAATTCCGTGCCGAAGCAGCCGGACAACCCATCTCATTATGCTTCGACGACGGAAACCGGAAAGAAGAGGTACAAGTCCGGCAAGTGATCGACAAGGCAACCGAATCCATCTATCTTTCATCGGGAGACGAGATTTATATCGACAAACAGTACGTGCCTTACGACTACTTCTTCAAATGGTATATCAGTCAGCGCGTCGGAAACTGGTACCAGTTCCGTCCGTCTTATCAATGGAGCGGATTCCGGATAGCCGATCCGGAAATCATCCGTCATTATACCCAATTGCTCAGCCAGCTGAAGATACCGTATGCCTGGCAAGTAGAAGGCCGGACATTGGCCGGAAGCCGTATCAATCCGTCGTTAGAAACGTTAGCTTCGCCCCAGTTCAAAGGGAAGCAGGCACACGAGAACGACGGTGGGTATTACTACTGGCAGCATTTCAAATACCAAGGTTTGTTCTCGGATATGGCCGCCCGCACCCGTCCTTACGGTGGCATCTTTGCCAAACACCGTCCGATCTATACCGACCATGGTACCTTTATCCATTACGATCCGCAAGGCATAACCGATATGGCCGACGGAGCCCGTCAGTTCGTTGCCAACCTGCGGTATTCAAAAGGAGAAAGTACACGTCACACCGGTCCGTCGTCTCTGTTCCGTTACTTCTATCAGGCCGGATACGAATGGCTGGGAGCCGAACAAATGTATGGACCGGAAGAAATCATCCTGTCTTCTCTACGAGGAGCTTCCCGGGCATACAACCGTCCGCTGTACGGTTCATTACACGCCATGCAATGGGGATCTTTCCCGTTTACCGATCCGAAGCATGCGTTGCGCCATTATATGTCGCTGGCCGTTGCCTATATGCATGGTTCATCCCATATCAATACCGAAGAAGCCTTGTGGACTGATGAATATGCCAACGACCGGTATTCAGAATCCGGCAAAGCCCATCTGTTCGCACAACACCAAATCCTCGATTACATCGAGACGCATACACGTCGGGGCGATCTACAAAGCCGGATAGCCGTTATCCAAGGACGGAATGACGCCTGGAAGTCGTTTGTCCGCGGATCTGTCTGGTCGCAAGACGGAGACAAATGGAAATTCAACCAGGCCTGTGAAAGCTTTGACTTGCTGCGGGTATTCTTCCCAGAGAATACAGTCAATGCCTGCGGACCGGACGGATGGTTTACCTCAACCCCTTACGGACCGGTTGATTTGCTGCCGATTGAAGCTCCACAGGATGTCATGAACCGTTACAAGCTCATGCTCTTTTTAGGCTGGAACACCTACGACGAGAATGATTTCCAAAGAATCCAAAAGTATGTCTTCGACGGAGGAACCTTGTTGCTGTCGGCCGCTCATCTGAATGCCGAACTGCAACCGGACCAGCCAACCCGATTCCCCGAGAACGACCAGATCATCCGGGAAATGCTGGGAGACAACTATCGGTCGATGACAGGCAAACATGAAATTCCATACGGAAATGGCCGGATTATCTACTTTGCCACTCCGGATTATCCCATAGCCTCCTCATTGGTTTCCGCATACGAAGAGACCATGCACACCTTAGCCGCTTCATCTATCCAGGAAGAACCCGAAAAAGGTTGGATCTCCGCTTCGCCGCATGTCGGTTTTACGGTATGGGATGAAGGAAATCGCCGTACCCTTCTTCTTCTGAATACAGACTGGAAAAGTAATTCTGACGAGGTGAAAGCAGAATTCTGCTATGGCGACAAGAAGTTTATGGTTCCAGTCCGCCGTTATCATGTAGAGAATATTCATTGTGCAGCCGGCCTGGCCGTACGTCCTGAGGCCAATACAACAGATATTCTATCCATACAGCCAACTTCCTCCGGGTGGGACATTCAGGTTCAGACAACCGGAGATGATCAGCTACAATGTATGCAAGCCGTTTCCGGTCAGGAAAAGACTATAACATTGCAAGGAGCCGGTATCCATTCGGTACATATTGAGCAATAAATATCGAAATTGTGTTACTATTCCACTGTTTTGTTATAAACACAAAGGGAAATAACTCCTTTTTTTGCATTGGATTGTTGATGTGAGCGTTCACTCACAGTGGACTTATTCAAAACAACCGGAAATCATGGAAAACGTAACTTATAAAAACAACTGATGTATGAAAAAATGGATAGGATGTATGCTGGCTCTTTTGAGTACCAGTACAATGGTAATGGCCCAGATTACAGAACGAGAAAGACCGGCTTCATGGAGCCAATTAGTAAAAGGCGGACGTTTTGCCGACCGCTTTCAACCCATGCCCGAAGGAAAACTATCTGCTGATACATGGGGAGCAAAGGAAGTTGTTCCCCGCTTTATCGACAATGGTATAGAAGATCGTATCCGCTCTTATTGGGGTGGAAATATATTGAAAGGTGAAGATGGAAAATATCATCTGTTCGTTTGTGGCTGGCGGGAAGATTCTCCCAAAGGACATCACGAATGGCCTCGTTCCATTGTTTATCATACAACTTCTGATAATCGTTTCGGTCCGTATCACATTCAGGATACGATCGGTCCAGGACATAATCCGGAGGCATTCAAAACCCGGTCAGGGAAATATGTGATTTATGTGATTGATCATTATTACTTATCGGACAATCTGAACGGCCCGTGGACAAAACATACATTCGATTTTGATCCTCGCGACCGGAAAATCATTGAAGGATTATCCAACCTTACCTTTACACAGCGAGAAGATGGTTCGTATCTGATGGTTTGCCGTGGAGGCGGTGTATGGATCAGCCAGGACGGATTATCAACCTATAACCAGATCAGTGACCAACGAATTTATCCTCCGGTGGAAGGAGAATTCGAAGATCCTGTTGTATGGAGAGATTCCGTTCAATATCATGCCATTGTCAATGACTGGTTGGGACGCGTCGCTTTTTATCTGCGTTCCAAAGACGGAGTCAAATGGGTAACAGACCCAGGAGAAGCTTATATGCCTGGTATTGCCGTACATAAAGACGGAACCAAAGAAGACTGGTTCAAATATGAACGGATCAAAATCTTCCAAGACGAACAAGGCCGGGCTATTCAAGCTAACTTCGCAGTTATCGATACTTTAAAGAATGAAGATAAGCCAAACGATCGGCACAGCTCAAAAAACATCAGCCTTCCTTTGAATCCGGGAGTTCTGATGACATTATTGGATAAAAAGCCTATTACAGCCAAGACGAAAGAAATCCGTCTTCTGATCAAGGCCGAATCCAACTTTAATCCGCAAACAGAAATAGATATTCCGTCTTTACATTTCGGAGCCTCCACGGAAGTCAACTTTGGAAGAGGTTGCAAACCGATCCGCACAGAACAGTCGGGTAAGGATCTGATCGTCATCTTCGACGGTCAAGGAAATGGTATCACAGGAGATGAATTTGCTCCGAAACTTCTCGGGAAAAAGAAGAATGGAGAAATGCTGTTCGGATATACTCGTCTTCCGTGGGTAAAATATATCGAGCCGATATTATCTGCCCGGAAACCGGAAGTAATCACAGCCAACGGGAAATCCCAGATAAAAGTAGTTGTTGAGAACTTTGGTCAAATAGCCTCTAAACAGACGAGTGTACGGATTGTAAGTAATGTGAACGGTAAAGAAACAGTGTTGGGAAAAGCCAAGTTGTCTCCAATTCAACCCTATGGTAAAACAACGGTTGAAATCCGTCCATCAGAATCTTTAAGCAACTATTCATCCGATTCTCTAAAAGTTGTATTCGGAGATAAGGATTAAATAGAGATTTTCTATTACTTATCCTATTTTGCATTATAGATCTGAAGTCCATGTTGTCAAAGAGAGCCATAAAATATCGGAATTAGTTGAATATTCCTCTATTTTGTTATAAAGAGAAAGGGAAATAATTCCTTTTTTTGTATTTTGTTTCAATATGGAATTCACGGTTTGTGAACCGATTCATAAAATCGAAGATCATGAAAAATAGAAAACTTGTATTATGTATGTCCGTAAAAACCGGTATAGCTTGCTTGCTGGCAAGTATTTATACATCTTGTTCCGTAAAAACAGATTCAGCATTTCCGGCTCCTGTTGCTCCAATAGGAACTGAGCATTGGACTTATAATGAAGAAATCAGTGATGAATTTGAAGGCACATCTTTAGATACGACGAAATGGTTTGATCATAATCCAACTTGGATCGGACGACAGCCTTCACTCTTCCGCCGGGAGAATGTACGGGTGGAAAACGGTCAGCTGATTCTTTCCGGGAAGCGGGAACAAGTTCCAAATGCTCCGGAAGGATATCATACATTTACTTCTGCAGCTGTCCAAAGTAAGAAGAAAGTGCTTTACGGTTTCTTCGAAATCAAATGCAAACCGATGAATTCCGCATTATCGAGTGCATTTTGGCTGTATGTTCAGGACTCCATCAAACAGGAGGAAATTGATATCTTCGAAATCTGTGGACGTCATGATTCATTACCTAATTATCCAAAGACCTACTTTGCGACCTCACACTATATTATCAAAACCCATGATTTACAGATCAGTGACCATGTAGAATTTATGAGTGAGATACCGTGGGTTGAGCGTTCATTTGTGGCAGGTTTAAAATGGACAAGAGACGAACTGGTCTGGTATGTGGACGAAAAGGAAATCCGTCGACGAAAGAATGACTTCTGGCATTCACCAGAAACCATCAACTTTGATAGTGAAGCCTTTCCTTCTTGGTGGGGTTTACCCAGCGATACCGACAACGGAGGTGAATTCCAAATCGAATACTTCCGCTATTGGAGCGAAGATAAACCGGAGAAAGAACATTCGATATTCATGAACGACATGAAATAAAGTTAGCAGGCTTTGGTCTATTCATCTTATAAAGCCTAATAATTTAGATAATAAAAAGAAGAAATAGGAAATGAGGGGGAAATTAATAATAGCAGGAGCACTGGCGTTCTGTTTGCAAGCATACAGCCAGCAGAGCATCCGATTAAATGATCTGGACTTATCAAAGATCTGGCAGGAATATGGAAGCGTGGTAAATGGAAAAACGGTTGTAGGAGAACCGGCAGTCGTTAACGGACAAACACGCACTGATGTTTTAGGATTGCAGGCTAAAAGTATCGCCAAGATCAAACTGGATGGGAAAGGGATTCGCTTTACGGCCCAAGTAGGTGTAACAGCTTCTTCTGTAAAACCGAATGATCCTTCGCTTGTAGTCCAGCCTTTGGTGGACGGCTGTAAGCTTTTGTTCGCACAAGAACAAGATACCAAACAATTCAAAGGACTTGTGGGATCAGACAATCAAATAGGTAAAGGATCTGTTATCGTCCAGTTGAAACTGGATGGGAAAGAGATCTATAACAGCGGATTACTCCGGTCGTCAGACGGATTTAGGACCGTAGATGTCAATCTGGAGAAAGGAGGTTTGCTGGAAGTGTTTGTTGATCCGACTTCCGACGGAGCAAGTGGAGACGAAGTATTGCTGGTCAATCCACAAGTAACGTATGCCGGAGAAAAACCGGAATTAGTAGACGCGAATGCTTTGGGTGAAGGGCCTCAGCAACAGGAAGCAGTCGTAAAACAATTACAGCAAAAGATCGGTCAGCTGCCGGTATGGAATGCTTTGCTTTCTGATCAGACAGACTTTGACTGGCTACTCACTCCTGAGAAATCAAAGTCGGGTATTTATCGTACGCCCGATGGAAAAGGAATCGTTATCGCCAATGAAATGGTTTCCCGTACTTTCCGCGTCTTCCCGAACCTGGCAACCGTAGATTATACCAACCGGATGCTGGGAGAAAGTCTGCTTCGGGCAGTCAGCAATGAAGGTTATATTTGGATTGATGGTAAGAAATGGAGTATTGGTGGTTTAGCCGGACAACCCGAAAGAGGTTATCTGAAGAATGAATGGCTGGACGATCTGCATACGATTCCAGAATCATTCCTGGTAGAAGACTTTGAAATCAAACCGATCGAGGAAACAATCCGATGGGCAAGAAGCCGCTGGGCTTTGAATAAGGAAATGCCGACAGGGCAGGAGCTTGTCTTTACTTTACGAGGAGATAAAGAGCTGAGTTCGGTTACATTAAAGCTGCACTTCGCCATTTATGATCATATCCCGGTCATCCGGAAATGGTTTGAAGTAGAGAACGGTTCTTCTTTACCAATCAATGTAGATCATTTCAAACTGGAATATCTGGCCTTTGCCGAACCGGAGTCGCCCAGTGATGGTGATCCTTCCAAATTCTTATTGCCGAACATCCATATCGAAAGTGATTATAACTGCAAAGGAACATTTACGGAACGGGATACAGATATTACCGAAAAATGGGTGGAAGATCCCGAATATACTTCACAACGGAATTATCCGTTGGAAACTCCTTGTATCTTGGACGTATCTCCACAAATCGGACCAGATCAATTGATACCGGGAAAAGGAAAATTCAGTTCGTTCCGTGTTTATGAGATGCCTTTTGACAGCTTTGACCGGGAACGAAAAGGATTGTTTACCCGTCATTTCTACAAGACAATTGCTCCTTGGACAACGGAAAACCCGATTTTCATGCATCTGACATCCAGTGATCCGGCTGTTGTCCGGACTGCCGTAGATCAATGTGCGGAAACCGGATACGAAATGATTATCCTAAGTTTCGGTTCGGGAGCCAATGCCGAAGACATTTCGGAAGAAAACATTGCCAAATTCAAGGAACTGGTTGATTATGCCCGCAGCAAAGGTATCGAAATGGGTTGCTATTCATTACTGGCCAGCCGTTGGATCAGTGATGAAGTTGATGTCATCAACCCGAAAACCGGTAAACGAGGTGGCATGCGCTTCGGAAGTTCGCCTTGTCTGTGCAGCGACTGGGGATATGAATATTTCAATAAGATCAAGACTTTCTTCGAGAAGACAGGCATGCGTTGCTTTGAACACGACGGTTCTTATCCGGGAGATGTTTGTGCCTCAACAACACACAGCCATCATAAAGGCTTGAATGATTCGCAATGGAACCAGTTTTATAAGATAACCGACCTGTATCATTGGATGTGTGAGAACGGCATTTACCTGAATGTACCCGACTTCTACTTCTTGAACGGTTCGACTAAAACGAGTATCGGGTATCGGGAAGTAAACTGGTCTTTACCTCGTGACCGCCAGCTGATTCATACACGCCAGTTGAATTATGATTGTACCTGGGAACGTATCCCTTCTTCTTTATGGAGCTTTGTTCCTTTGGTAGAATATCATGGCGGTGGCAAAGCAGCTACTTTGGAACCATTGCATGAGCATTTGTATGAGTATAAGACATTGATGTTCCAGAATTATGGAGCCGGAGTACAAGCTTGTTACCGCGGTCCCCGATTGTATGATACACCGGAAACCAAACAAGTTGTAACAGAAATCATCCAGTGGTATAAGAAATATCGCCGTATTTTGAATAGCGACATCATTCATTTACGTAAACCCGATGCCCGCGACTGGGACGGACTGATGCATGTCGATCCGAAAGGAAAAGAGAAAGGTTTAGCCATGTTCTTCAATCCGACAGATCAGGAGATAACCCGACAGATTGAATTGCCTTTATATTATACCGGATTAAAACAACAGGCCATGATTCGGGAACAGGAAGGTCAGACAAAAGCCTACTCGCTGGATTGTAACAGTCAAGTGAAACTGACGGTAACAATTCCGGCCAAAGGATATACTTGGTTCGTAATCGAGTAAACAAATACAACCATTCAGCGGATATCGGAAGGTTTACATCATATATTACGAGATGTTTGCCATTAAGAACGTAGCTTTAGCACATCCGTCGAAAAGCTTTAGCACATTTGTCAAAAAGCTTTTCCATATATGTAGTAAAGCTTTTCGACAGATGTCAAAAAATTAATTTGTAACGGGATTTATACTCCCAGGTACCTAAATCCGTATTCCGCTGAATAGGTTTTACCTGCTTGGATAAAGCCTCACCAACTTAAAAATCTTATCAATGGGAACACTAAAAAAATAGATATGAAACGGATATATGTAGGTTTATGTTTGTTGCTGGGCATGAGCACATCAGCCGGCTGGGCACAAAAAGCACGAATGAATCTTTTGTTGAACAATCAGGATTTATCTTATGAAGTTCGTTATGAAGATCAGTTGGTTATATCACCTTCTCCCTTGGGATTGAATGTGAACAATCAATGGTTAGGAAAAGATGTAACCTTTAAATCCGCGACCAATACTGCCCAGGAAGGTATAAAAACATATGTAGTCCAACGACAGGGACAGACGATGTTCCACGTGGAATTACAAGAATTTGATGATGGGGTAGCCTTCCGCTACCGGATACCGGCCAAAGGTCCTAAATGTATCTATGGAGAAGCGACTTCATTTACTTTTCCTTCCCAGACACGCACCTGGTACGCCAGCGGTCCGTTCCAATACGGTTGGATCCAAGCTTATCAAGAGCGTAAAACAGATCAACTGACCGGGGAATTGTTAGCTCCTCCGGCTACATTCCTGACGCCCCAAGGTATTTATGCAGCCATCACCGAAGCGAATCTATTCAATTTCCATGGAGCCGTTCTGTATGGTACAGCTCCCAATCAGGTTCAATTTGGCTATGCAGACAATAAAGGACATTTGGAAACCGGAGTCATTACCGGATTACCTCCAACTAAATACTGGCATGAAGTGGTTCGTAATGTTCCCTGGATTGTCTCTCCGAAAGAAGGAGAAAATGAGATTGTAACTCCTTGGCGTGTCCTGATGTTGGCGAAAGATCTGAACGGACTGGTCAATAACCGGATACTTTCCCGTGTATGTGATCAACCAGATAAAACACTTTTCCCCCAAGGTGTAGACACCGAATGGATCAAACCCGGACGAGCTTCCTTTACCTGGTTGGTTGAAGGCAAGGATCGTTTGAGCGTTGCCAACCATAAGAAATATGTAGATGGATGTTCGGAGCTGGGAATTGAATCAGTCGTAGTAGACGACGGCTGGGAACTATGGACCGAAACCGAAAAACAAGCACAAGGACGAGACAAATGGGCCATGTTGAAAGAACTGGTTGATTATGCCCGTGAACGGAATGTCAATATTTGGGTTTGGCGTTCTTCGTCTCCCCGTTCAGGCAATAAAACAGATATCGGGTTAGTAGATCAGGAAGAAAGAGCCGCCTTTATGAAGAAATGTGCGGAAGTAGGCGTAAAAGGTTTGAAGATCGACTTCTTCCATACAGAAAATCTATTTACCGTACAATTGATGGAAGACATCCTAAAAGCAGCAGCCCGGGAAAAATTGATGGTTATCTTCCACGGTGTAAACAAGCCGACAGGAGATTCGTATACCTATCCTAATTTATTAGCCAAAGAGGCTGTCAGAGGGTTGGAATGTGTTGGAGGAGAAGACAGTTGGGCTCCGGGTCCGGCATGGCCTTATCATAATACAGTCTTACCTTTTACCCGTTGGTTGGCTGGTCCGGCCGATTATACTCCTTTAAATTTCCGGGCCTTTTGTCCGCCATCCATCACCTTTGCACATCAGCTGGCATCTATTTATATGTTTACTTCTCCGATGTTGATTTTCGCAGCCGATATGGAAGACATGCTGAATTGCCCGGGACGGAAATTCATTGAAGAAGTACCCGTAACATGGGATGAAACCTTTGTACTTCCGGAAAGTGAAATCGGACAATTGGCTGCATTGGCCCGACGGAAAGGAGATGTTTGGTATATCAGTGTGTTGAATGGAGAAAAAGCTAGACAGTTCTCCTGCTCATTGGACTTCTTACCGAAAGGAAAATATACCTTGGAAGTTGCCTATGATGCTCCCGGTAACCGGAAAAAGATAGAGATAAAGACCATAACACGCCGCCAGAATCAGACATTCGAACAGGAATTGTTGTCGGGAGGCGGATGTTTAATCAAACTGGAAAAAAAGGAATAAGTATCCGTTATGAAAACAAGTAAATTAATAAGTGCCTTCTGCTTCTGGCTAAGTTCGTTCGGAGTCTATGCCCAAACTGAATACTTTATATCTGCTGAAGGGAAAGACAGCAATGCGGGTTCTGTAGAAGCGCCTTTTGCTTCTCTGGAAAAAGCGTTGGAAGAAGCCCGGAAAGAATCGGGAGAAGTAACCTTATTCCTGCGGGAAGGAACTTATCGGTTGCAGAAAACCATCGTACTGACTACGGCAGACGGTAATCGGAGCAAGACGTTGAATATTCGTTCGTATCCGGGAGAAAAAGTAGTGATCAGCGGAGGACAGGAATTGGATTTGGATTGGAAACCTTACAAGAAAGGTATCATGCAAGCCCCAATAACAGATCCGGTCCTGATGGATATGCTGTTAGTAAATGGAGAAATCCGACACATGGCTCGTTACCCGAATTATGATGAACAGGCAATCCGTTTCAACGGAACATCCGCTGAAGCCACCGCTCCTTCACGGGTGAAACAGTGGAAACATCCGGAAACCGGATACTTACATGCCATGCACCGGAGTGACTGGGGCGACTTTCATTACCGAATTACCGGAAAAGACAATAAGAACCAGCTTACGTTAGAAGGCGGATGGCAAAATAACCGCCAGTCCGGATTACATCCGGACAATCGTATGGTCGAGAACATCTTCGAAGAGCTGGATGCTCCGGGAGAATGGTTCTTTGACACAGAGAAGAAACGGCTATATTACTATCCTATGCCAGGAGAGAATATGGAACAGGCTGTCGTAGAAACTCCCCAACTGAAGCATCTGTTTGAGATCCGGGGAACTGCTTCCGAACCGGCAGCCAATATTCACTTGGAAGGATTGCAGTTAACCCAGACAGTACGCACCTTTATGGAAGCCTACGAACCTTTGTTACGTTCTGACTGGACCATCTATCGGGGAGCTGCTATCTTTATGGAAGGAACAGAACATTGTTCATTATCGGATTGTGATCTTTATAACTTAGGCGGTAATGCCGTATTCTTCTCCAAATACAATCGGGACGCTGAAGTCTCCGGTTCTCACTTCACAAATATAGGAGCCAGTGCGATCTGTTTTGTAGGAGATCCGCAATGTGTACGTTCGCCCAGTTTTGAATACAGTCAGTTTGTTCCTTTCGATCAGCTGGATCGGGAGAAAGGTCCGAAAGGAAACAATTATCCGGCCGATTGTCTGGTTAAAGATAATCTGATCCACAAAATCGGTCTGTTTGAAAAACAAATCACCGGGATTGAACTGTCTATGTGCCAGTCGATCACCATTTCTCACAACAGCATTTACGATACTCCGCGTGCCGGAATCAATGTAAGCGAAGGAACCTGGGGCGGACACATCATTGAATACAATGATATATTCGACACCGTGAAGGAAACCGGAGATCATGGTTCTTTCAATTCGTGGGGAAGAGACCGTTTCTGGCATCCGGACTATAAGACGATGGAAGAAATGACAGCCAACCATCCGGAGTTGATCCTATTGGATGCTGTCAAGACAACAACCATCCGCCACAATCGCCTCCGTTGCGACCGGGGTTGGGATATCGATTTGGACGACGGTTCTTCCAATTATCATATTTACAATAACCTGTGTCTGAATGGAGGTATCAAGTTACGCGAAGGATTCTATCGTATCGTGGAAAATAATATCATGGTCAACAACTCTTTCCATCCGCACGTCTGGTTCCTGCAAAGCGGAGACGTCTTTACCCGTAATATTGTCATGACGGATTACAAACCTATTCAAGTGCGTCAATGGGGATTGATGACAGATTACAACATCTTTACCGATTCCACAGCATTACTGACGGCCCAAAAGAATGGAACAGACACACATTCATTGGTCTGCGAAGTTGTCTTTGCCAATCCATCAGCTGGAGATTTTACCTTATCCGACGACGCAGAAGCTGTAGTAAAAGGAGGATTTCACAATTTCCCCATGAATGAATTCGGAGTACAATCTCCTCGGTTGAAATCTATTGCCCGCCAGCCGGAAATGCCGGCGCCCATAGTTTCCCGCAGTAACTCTGAAGCACCAATAGAAGTCTGGCAAGGTGTAGAAATCAAAAATCTGACTACGCTGGGAGAACGTTCAGCTACCGGAATGGATTCAGAACGTGGAGTCTATGTCCTTTCTGTCAATCCGTTGGAAAGCATGCACACGCAGCTAAAAACAAACGATGTGATTCTGAAAGTCAATAATCAACCCACCAATACAATCCAAGAATTCAAAGAGATTTTAAAAGAGCATAAAGCAGGAGATAAGATTACACTCACAGTCTTTCGCTCGCAAAAAGAAGTCTCATTATCAGTGGTCCTGAGATGATAGAAAAACACGCCGGCTTTTGATCAAAATACACCGGGAATTTATCAAAAGCCGGCGTGTTTCAGGAAAAAGATTAGCATAAATTGAAAGCATAGCTTTTTCTATAAAAAATTTATATATTTGTCAAGATTTATAACAATAGAACAAAGTTCTGGCACGACTTATTTTAATACTTGAACTTTCCTTTTCTTTCGACTTATCATATTACCCATTTTCAATCTAAAAATGACTGAAACCAATAGTAAATAAGGATAAATGTCCTGTCAAGTCTTAAAAATTTTATCGCAGGATTTATAAAAATCATAAATCTGCCTTAGTTGTGCCAGTACTGAGATTAATAGTCTTGACAAAACTGAAGATGGGTAATAAAATACAGATCGATAAAACAGATATGCTTTTCCGAAAAGTATCTCTTCAAGACGATGAAGATGCTTTTCGTATTCTGTTTTACGACTTCTTTGCTCCCCTATGTGTATTTGCCCATCGGTATCTGGAAGAGATGGAAACATGCGAAGACATTGTTCAGGAAACATTTTATCGTATTTGGAAAAACAGGAAAGATCTGGATATACAGATTTCTGCCCGAAATTTTCTTATCACCAGTGTCCGAAATGCTTGTCTTGATTTAATTCGCAAACAAGAAATTGAGAAGCGATGGATTGAAAAAAGATTAGAAGAAGATACAGAAGAAGAATATGAGGATTTATATACCACTCAAGAACTGGAATCATTATTAAACCAAGCTCTTGATAAACTGCCGGAGCAAATAGCTTCGACATTCCGAATGAATCGTTTCGACGGCAAAACGTATGTGGAAATCGCAGAAGAAAAACAAATTTCCGTAAAAACAGTCGAAGCCTATATGACACGAGCTCTCAAGTTCTTACGAATTGAGTTAAAAGATTATTTACCTATATTATTGATTCTATACCCTCATTGGTTAGGGTAAAGAGGTATGAAATACGTCTATATATAAAATAAGGTACAATGTATGGATAAGAAGTTCGAAGAAAAATATGAACATAAAGCAGATGATGATGTACAGCCCGTATTAGAATTAGTTGATCGTCTTGTCATGCAGAAAGGAATTGATGTAGAAAAAAACTGGCATCAACTCCATGTACGCATACATCATCACAAGCAGAAAAATCAAGTACTAACATGGATACGTAATATTGCAGCCATACTATTGTTCCCGTTACTAGGTCTTTCAGCATACTTGTACTATCAGACAAACACATTAAAGTCCAAGCCCATTGGATTATTAGAGACAACAACCGCTTATGGCGTAAGAACTAAAATTACACTATCAGATGGCTCTGAAGTTTGGTTGAATTCAGGATCCACGTTATCATATCCCGAACATTTTACTGAAGATAAACGCCAGGTTATACTTTCCGGAGAAGCTTTCTTTAAAGTAAAATCAGATAAAGATCATCGTTTTGATGTACAAACATCCGATGGTATTACCGTAAGTGCTTATGGAACAGAATTCAATGTACAAGCCTACGCTGAAGAACCCGATATCAAAGCAACACTGGCAGAAGGCCATATCCAAATAGACCAAATCAATCAGCCTGCCAGTCAAGAATTAATACCCGGGGAACAAGCAGTTTACTCCCGACATACCCAACAAATGCAAGTTCGGAAAGCCAACTTACTTGTAGAAACAGCATGGAAAGACGGCAAACTCGTATTCCGCCGTACACCTATGGAAGAAATAGCCAAACAACTTTCACGCCATTTCAATGTAAACATTCAGTTACAAGGAAAAGAAATTTTTGATTATACGTATTCAGCCACATTTACAACGGAGACACTAGCAGAGATTCTTTCTCTACTAGAGAAAACAGCTCCTATCCGGTGCGAAATCATTGAACCTCAACAACATAGCGATTTGGCTTTTACACGAAAGAAAGTGATCATCCGCAAACGATAAAGAGATTCTTTATCTAATAAATCCATATAGATCCTAATTCTATAGAAATATATATTGAAAATTTATTGAAAAAATCATTTTTCTTCATAGGGTATCCCAAATAGGTATTCGTCTATAAAATGAATAGACAAAAGAGTGTTAACTTAAATATTAAGTAGCCATGAAGAAAAAAGGTCCTTAAACAAAGAAAGGCAGGAAAATCTTCACAGATTTCCCTACCTCCAATTACAAAGAATGACTTGTCGAACATCTCACCTTTCAAAAGTCATCCGAAATAATCTAAGTGTTTAACCTAATTATTCCATTGTGAATTTATGAAGAAATTATTAACTATCAAAAGTATTAAGCCATCATTTGACTTACTACCTAAAATTCCCATGCGTATGCGAATTACTTCAGTTCTATTAGCGGGATTTTTGTTTCAAGCCAACGCTGAAGCATCATACTCTCAATCGGCACGCATATCCATCGAAATGAATAATGCAACCGTTGAAGAAGTACTAAATGAAATAGAAGCAAAATCAGAATTCTATTTCTTATATAACAACAAATTAATTAACGTAGACCGCCGTGTATCGGTTGATGTAGATGCCGAAAATATTGAGTCTGTCCTTCAGAATCTTTTCAAAGGGACCGAAGTTGTTTACCGAATTGCCGATAAACAAATCGTGTTAAGTCGAAAAGACCTGGCCCCAAATACAGCTATAGATAGTATCCAACAGTCTAAGGTCATAACAGGAACAGTTGTTGATCCGACCGGTATGCCTGTTATCGGCGCGAATATCATGGTTAAAGGAACTACCAACGGAACCATTACCGATATGGATGGTAACTTCTCTTTAGAAGCAGACAAAGATGCTATACTCGTTGTTTCTTATATTGGATTTGCTAACCAAGAGATCAAAGTTGGGAACCAAAGTAAACTGTCAATCGCATTAAAAGAAGATGCAGAAGCTTTGGATGAGTTGGTAGTTGTGGGTTTTGGTACACAGAAAAAAGTGAATTTAACAGGGGCAGTATCTACTGTTTCTTCAGAAGTTTTTGAGGATCGTCCAGTTCAAAATGTGGCAATGATGTTACAAGGTGAAATGCCCGGATTGAATATTACCAAAACAGATGGAACAATGGATGCAGCACCTAAAATCAATATTCGTGGAACCACGACAATTGGTGAAGGTTCTAGTGGTGATCCTTTAATTTTAATTGATGGAATGGAAGGTGATATGAATATGCTGAATCCTCAGGATATTGAAAATGTTTCGGTATTAAAAGATGCTGCAGCCTCTTCTATTTATGGATCGAGAGCTCCTTTCGGAGTTATTTTAATTACAACTAAAAAGGGGAAAGAGGGTAAGTTTACTGTAAACTATAATAATTCATTCCGTTGGAATACACCTGTTAAACGTCCTCATACAGTAGATTCATATCGTTTCGCTACTTATTTTAACGATGCCGCAATCAATGCCAAAGCGACTGGTAAATTTACTCCTGAACGTATGCAACGAATTAAAGATTATATGGATGGTAAAATTACAACAGTAAATATACCTGATCCAAATAATCCTGCAGTTTGGGCAGACGGATATGATTATGCGAATGCGAATGTAGACTGGTGGGATGTCATCTTTAACCAATGGACCTTTTCGCAAGAGCACACAGCCAGTATTACTGGTGGAACTGAAAAACTGCAAGCCTATGCTTCTGTCAACTTCTTGGATGGCGGAGGTATGATGAAACTTGCAGAAGATACATATCGACGTTATGCAACCAACCTCCGTTTATCGGCACAATTGTCGAAAATAGTAAGTGTGAATTATGGGGTTCGCTATTCTCGTTCTGATTATGATCGTCCTGCTCGAATGGGAAATATTGGTGCATTAGGTTATCAAACATGGCCTGTTCTGCCTGTATATGATGATAATGGATATTTCTTTAGTTCCCCATCTCCGGCTTTAGGTATTGCAGAAGGTGGTCGTGATAAGACGAACAAGAATATTATGACTCAACAATTAGGTTTAGTTATCACGCCTTTTAATGGTTTGGTTATTAATGGAGATGTCAATTATTCGTTTACTAGCGACAGGAACCACTGGGATACTCAAAAAACATACAATCACAATGTAGCCGGAGAACCAATACAAAATGCCGATAATACGGAAGTATATGAATATTCAAATACATACAGTTATATAAATCCCAACTTGTATGCGACTTATTCTCATGCTTTCGAAAGTGGGCATGACCTGAAAGTGATGTTGGGTTTCCAATCAGAACAATATTGGAATAATGCATTCTCTGCTATGAGAAATGGAATCATGGTTCCTGGAATGGATGTGATTGATATTACTAATGGAACCGATGGTAGTGGAAAAATAACACCTCCAAGTGTTGGTGGAAGCCGAAATGAATGGGCTGTTTTTGGCTTTTTTGGTCGTTTAAATTACAGCTGGAAAGATCGTTACTTGGCTGAAGTAAATTTACGTTATGATGGAACATCTCGCTTCCGGAAAGATCAACGTTGGAAATGGTTCCCTTCTTTCTCTGCCGGATGGAATATCGCTCGTGAACAATTCTGGGAGGATTGGACAGATTACGTGGGAACTTTAAAAATACGTGGTTCATATGGATCTTTGGGAAACCAAAACACAAGCTCTTGGTATCCGACATATTTGACTATGCCTGTGGGTACAGCTAATGGTGGATGGTTAATAAATGGGGTTAAACCTAATACTGCAAATGCTCCTGGAATCATAAGTTCTACAATGACTTGGGAAACAATCCAGTCTTTAGATTTTGGTGTAGATATTTCAGCTCTAAAAAATCGATTGAATGTTAGTTTCGGCTGGTATAAGCGTATGACTAAAGACATGATCGGTCCGGCACCGGAATTACCGGGAATTTTGGGTACAGGAGTTCCAAAAACAAATAATACAGATTTGGAAACTTTAGGTACCGAATTGACTATTGGATGGAAAGATCAGTTAAAAAATGGTTTCTCTTATCAGGTTGCATTTAATTTATCTGACGACCGAACAAATATCACTAACTATCCGAATGAAACTTATGATTTAGGTCAAGCTTATTACACAGGTAAGCGTTTAGGTGAAATTTGGGGATATGAGACTATTGGTATAGCAAAGACTCAAGAAGAGATGGACCGTCATTTAGCTAGTTTACCAAATGGTGGACAAAATCCGTTAGGTAGTCAATGGGAAGCTGGAGATATTATGTATAAAGATTTGAACGGAGATGGTGTCATTAATAATGGAGCGAATACACTTAATGATCATGGAGATTTGAAAGTTATTGGTAATAATTCACCTCGTTTTCGTTTCGGTTTGAATTTGGCAGCCCAATGGAAAGGCGTCGATATCAGCGCATTTTTCCAAGGTGTAATGAAACGTGATTACTGGGAAGGTAGTTATAACTTTTGGGGATATAGTGGCTATATTTGGCGTTCTGTGGCTTTTGAGGAACATATGGATTATTTCCGGAATGATCCTAATCATATTATGGGTGAAAATATTGATTCCTATTATCCTCGTCCATTAGATAATTCTTCAAAGAACCAGCAAACACAAACTCGCTATTTGCAAAATGCCGCTTATATGAGGTTGAAGAACTTGTCTATAGGCTATACTTTACCTTCTAATGTTATGTCTAAAGCGGGTATATCTAAATTTAGAGTATTTCTTTCAGCTGAAAATTTATGGACCATCACAGGTTTAAGTGATATTTTCGATCCAGAACAATTAGGTGGTGGCACAGGTAGTATCGGTTACCCATTATCAAAAACTGTTTCTGCAGGTATCAATGTAAACTTTTAAATGTAGTATATCATGATTTTAATAAATAGATTTATCAAATTGAGTTTTGTTGTAAGTGTTATTACACTGACAGCATGTAATGATAAGTTGGATATCGTTCCACCATCAAATGTTACTCCAGAGGATTATTTATGGGAAGAATCTCAATTGGAAGCATATACGGTTAATCGTTATGGAGCAATACCTATTCAAGATGCGGCATCAGGACCATTTGCGAGTGATAATGCAACAGATATACAAGCGGGAATGGGTGTTCCCAATAAATATACTAAAGGTGAGTGGAAAGTTCCTGCAACTGGAGGAGATTGGGATTGGGGTGAACTGTATAATATCAATTATTTTTTGAATTTAGTTGTACCTCGTCATGCAAATGGTGAAATTTCTGGGAATCAGGAAATGATCAATCATTATATAGGAGAAATGTATTTTTTCAGAGCTTTACAACACTATAATAAATTAGTTGCGATAGGTGATGCTCCAATAGTTAAAACTACATATCCTGACGATAAAGAAATATTGATAGAAGCAAGTAAGCGTATGCCCCGTACCGAAGTTGCACGTTTTATCATTTCTGATTTGGATTCAGCGATCATGCTTATGAAACCACAATCTCCAGATGGAAAACGCAACCGTTTATATAAGTCTGTGGCCCAATTATTCAAGTCACGAGTGGCTTTGTATGAAGGTACATGGTTGAAGTATTTTAAAGGAACAGCCTTTGTCCCGAATGGTCCGGGATGGCCAGGAGCAGAAAAGGAATATAATAAAGGTTACCAGTTCCAAGCTGGAAGTATTGATGAGGAAATCAATTGGTTTTTAGATCAAGCCATAGAAGCTGCAGATCAGGTGGCTTCTCAGTTTACCCTAACTCAAAATACGGGAATTTTACCCCAAGGGCCAGGAGAATCCAACCCGTTTGTCGAAATGTATGGGGCAATAGATATGTCTGTTTATGATGAAGTTTTGTTATGGAAAGCTTTTGATAAAGGTCTCGGAGTGACAAACAATGTTCCAGTTAATGCAAGTACCTCAAATTTAGGTATTGGAGTAACTAAAGGAATGGTAGATACGTATCTGATGGCAAATGGTTTACCTTATTATGCAGCAGGCAGTGGTTATCATGGTGATGAATCTATCGGCGATGTACGAGCTGATAGGGATGGTCGTGCCTTTTTGTTCTTAAAAGAGCCGGGGCAAATCAACATGTGGATCAATACGAATATGGGGACACATGGGGCTATAGTAGAACCTTTCCTTCCTAATATTACCAGTGGTTCTGAACAGTTCCGTTATAATACTGGTTATACGAGTCGTAAAGGAGTAAATCCAGACAAAGCTTTGTGTGATAACTGGGGCGGTTATAATGGTATGATAGCTTATCGTGCCGTAGAAGCCTATTTGAATTACGTAGAGGCTTATTACGAACGTTATCATTCATTAAATGATAAAGCCCTGAATTATTGGAAAGCCGTGCGTACTCGTGCCGGAGTATCTGATGATATTCAAAAAACCATTGATGCGACAGATATGAATAAAGAAGCACAAGCAAACTGGGGAGCTTATTCCGCTGGAAAGTTAGTTGATAAAACCCTGTATAATATCCGTCGTGAACGTTGTTGTGAATTTATGGGTGAAGGGTATCGTATGAATGATTTGCGTCGTTGGCGTTCTTTGGATCAACTCATCACAACTCCGTATCAGATTGAAGGTATGAAGATTTGGGGAGAATATTACCCTGCTAAATATGCGGAAGCAGCTAAAACGGATAAGACTTATGAGTTAATTTATGGAATAGATAATCCAGAAGCGAATGTTTCTTCACCAGAATTAAGCAAGTACATCCGGCCTTATCAAATTGCACGTACATTAGCTTATGATGGATTTACTTGGAAAATGGCTCATTATTTGAATCCGATTGCTATTAAACATTTTCAGTTGACATCGGAAGCCGGTGGTGATTATGCCGATTCTCCAATTTATCAGAATCCTGGTTGGCCGCTGCGGGCTAGTGAACCAGCTGAAGAATAATTTTTACCAATGCCATGTTTTCTTTCTGCTCCCTTAAGGGAGGGAAAGGAGCATGGCTTTGTTTTTTAGATTACTTTAATACTAGAAGTTTCTGAAAAATGATCACATGAATAGACTATTCTTTTATCTTACATGTCTTTCCGTCATGACTGTAGCTTGCCAACCTGGAAAGAAACCCCAAGTGGAGCCTTTTCCCCAAGAAGAGGTATCCGAAATAGAACAGGTCTCTGTTCCGGACAGCTTACTAACGGATGAACAGAAATTACTACGAGATAAATTCAGGGAAGTGATCTTGGATCATCTGAAAATCGAAAACAACCAGCTAGTTTACGACTTAACAAGGGAAGAGTTTCTGAAGTCTGGCGTACCTGTGAAATATTACGATCAGTTCTTGTTGGATGTGGAGACGTTGAACCAAGCTGTGCAACAAGATTCGACGCTCGACTTGGAACAAATTTGGAAAGATTCTCATTTGGAAGATTTATTTCCTTGAAATGAAGTGTAACGGGGTGTTTAGTCTCGTAACAATTGACTCATTTTATAATAGAAAATGTATTTTTAGGAAAATATAAAAAATATCGAGTAAGGAATTATAGTGTTGATTTGTTCACTATATTATTTTCTATACGATAATAAACTTTATTGAAAGATGAAGAAAGTAACCCAATTATTAGGAAGTTTGGCGGCCTTGCTCTTATGTCTCGCTTGTGGAGACAATAGGATAGAGAAAGGCCCTATTAAACGGTCGGGACAGGCAG